>Ga0207878_100041_pt1 | contig 211849 bp, 178 predicted proteins | sample LinPmetageLP41_FD_184053 | JGI IMG/M metagenome (GOLD analysis project Ga0207878, IMG submission 184053) | Marine viral communities from the Pacific Ocean - LP-41 (SPAdes) | ecosystem: Environmental > Aquatic > Marine > Oceanic | place: Pacific Ocean | collected 2010-08-27
ACCGACGAAATTACTTGCTTCATCTTATGTATTAACTCGCTCTAATTCGAGCTAAAGTAATTATGGCTTAAAAAAGTTAGGCAGGGATCAGTGCGTTTAACTTGACAGTGGGAGTCATACCAACGCCCAGCTAAGCCGCCGGAACGGAGTTGATTGTTTTGTGCGAGCGTAGCGGAAAAGCACAAAACGAGCAACGCAGTGGAGGTCGGATTGAGCTGTTTGTTATGTGCGAGGCTCACGCTTGTTCCATACTAGTGATGGACACACCGTTGACGCATATTTTTGTGCTTCTTCAATTGACGAATATGCTCCTCCCTGAAAAGTAGAAGTATTTGAGTATGCGCCAATATGAAGACCATAAAACTCACCAAAACGATCCTCTCTAACGACAGGTTCATCTTCGTGGTCGCCAGAACCAGGCTTGAAATTAGTTTTAATAATATGAGCCTCCATATCTACAGCTTCATCATAGAGCCATTTCCCGCTAACAATTAGTTCTTCTACTATTTTGACCAATACTAACTCCAAGCACATAACAATTTTGTCTACGACATTTGTCGTTTTATAAACCGACAAATGTCCATATATTACAGTGCATTTATCTTAACCATCAAATAAACACCTGTAAACAATTAGTTAACTGGAAAATATTTTTTAATCAATGCACTAATACACCGAAATGGTGGAGATCAGTAATACTGGACAAAACAATACACACTGTCTATATATACAGTTAAATTTTGCTAGAGATTCATATCATGAAATCACCTTTTTTAACTATGATAGCCGAACAAATGTATCTAAAGCGTTATGATAAAAGTACCATTAAAGCGTATTTATACTGGATAGCTTCGTTTATTCGATTTAACTCTATGAGGCACCCAACAACAATGGGAGATAATGAGGTTGAGCTTATTATTTAAAGAGGTGATTCAAAAGCCACTCTTATTAGGCATTTTTTAAAACAAAAAAGCACAGCCCACAAGCGCCATGCTTTTTAAATCAATTTTAACCCAGTTCGGTTTACAAACGAATACCGCCGTCTATTTCAACCACGCGACCGGTGAAAAAGTCGTTTTCGATTATGTACTGTGCAGTATGGGCAATTTCGTCGCTTTCGCCTAAACGCCCTACGGGTGTTACTGCAAGCATACGTTGTTTGGCTTCGGGTTTCATGGCGTCGGTCATGGCGGTGCTTATTACACCTGGTGCAATAGCGCCTACACGTATACCAAAACGACCTAGCTCTTTAGCCCACGTGGTGGTAAGTGCCACTACGCCTGCTTTTGATGCCGCGTAGTTTGTTTGGCCTATGTTACCCGCGCGCGCTACGCTCGACATATTAACTATTACGCCGCCTTTGCCTGATTCAATCATGTGGCTTGCAGCTTCACGCCCTGCTAAAAATACGCCAGTGAGATTTACATCAATCACTGATTGAAATTGCTCAAGGGACATTTTTTTAACCACTTTGCCGTCTTTAGCTTTTATAAACATGCCGTCGCGTAAAATACCGGCGTTGTTTATAAGCACACCAATGTGGCCAAAATCGCTATTAATGGTATTAAATACGTTTTCTACTTCGCTCTCAACAGTTACGTTTGCGGCGTAGCCTCTAATAGTGCCAGATACACCTTCGAGCTGTGTTAGTTTCTCGCACGCTGTGTTTAATAACTCTTTCGCCATATCTATAAGTGCGATGTTAGCGCCCATAAGGGCAAATTTTTGCGCCATTGCAAAGCCTAAACCTTGTGCGCCACCGGTTATTACTACCGTGTTATTTTTAATTTCCACGCCTTGCTCCTACTTAGAAAACAGTTTAAAAATGGCGCTAAAATCATCACTGCCAGCACCTTGGTGCTGTAGCATAGTGTATAAATTTTTAGCCATTGACCCCATTGGGGTTGAAGAATTACTTTGCTGCGCGGCTTCCATGGCAAGCCCTAAATCTTTAGCCATTAAATCGACCATAAAGCCCGGTTTGTAATCGTTACTTGCAGGGGCTGTATCCATTAGGCCTGGGCATGGGTTGTAAAGTTCAAGCGTCCAGTTACGGCCAGAGCTTGCAGTCATAATGTCGCTGAGTACTTTTGCATCTAGCCCATTATTAATACCCATTTGCAGGGCTTCGCTCGTACCTGCCATTAAAATACTTAACAGCATGTTGTTACATATTTTTGCAACTTGTCCTGCGCCAATATCGCCTGCATGAAATATGCTTTTACCCATATCATTAAGCACAGGTTGTGCGGTATTAAACGCGGCTTTACTACCACCAACAATAAACGTAAGCGTGCCTGCGGTTGCTCCAGCAACACCGCCCGATACCGGTGCATCTACAAAGCTAATACCCTGCTCGCCAAGTGCGCTGCCAACCACACGGGCCGACTCTGCATCTATTGTTGAGCAATCTATCACTAAGGTGTTGTTGCTAAGCACATTAATTAAGCCGCTATCGTCGTTATTGCCTAAATAAAGTGATTTAACATGTTTGCCCGCAGGTAACATACTAATAAGTATATCGGCATTGGTTGCACATGCATTTGCATTATCAGCTGCGTGTGCGCCTTTACTTGCAAGTTCATTTAAGACCGACTGGTTTAAATCAAATGCTGTAACATTATGGCCGGCTTTAATTAAGTTAGCCGCCATTGGGCCGCCCATATTACCTAAGCCGATAAAACCAATATTGAGTTTAGTCATCGTCTTTCCTTTATGTGTGTGTTGGGGTGTCTAAGCCATTGAGTGGGTGATTTTCGCCAAAACGGTTAGCAAAAAAGCTCTCTATTATGGCTTGTGGTACATCATTCAGTGTTTTGTATTGCCAATTAGGCGCGCCGTCTTTATCTATTAATAGTGCTCTTACGCCTTCTTGAAATTCACCTACTTCGCCAGCGCGTACCGACATACCCAGCTCCATTTTAAAACACGCTAGTAAGCTTTTGCCTTTACTGGCTTTTAGCTGCTCACTTACTAGCGCGCAACTTAGTGGGCAACCATGCTTAAGTGATTTTTGGGCGCGTTGCAGCCATTTATCGTCAGTAGCTAGGCCTAAAATATAATCAACTTGCTCTTGTATCGTATTAAATTCAGCTAATTTTTGAATGGTTGCTAAGTTAGCTTTAATATTGCCTTTGGGCATACGCGCAGATTGGTTATCTAAATCGGTTAATAATTTAGTCAAACGCTCATGATTTAAGCTTGCGGTTTTGCCCCACTTAGCCGCTAAAATTTGCGCTAGCATGGAATCATATTTAGTGCTGTCGATAAAGTGATCGGCAAGCGATACAAAGCGTGCATCTTCACAATTAATAGAGGCCGATGTTAGCCCTAAAAATAGCCCGACGCTTTGTGGCATTTTATGTAAAAAGTAACTACCGCCTACATCTGGGTATAAGCCTATGGTTTGCTCTGGCATAGCAATGCGCGATGTTTCGGTTACTACGCGGTGGCTAGCACCGGCCATTAGGCCTAAACCGCCCCCCATTACTATGCCGTGCCCCCATACTAAAAGTGGTTTTTCGTAGCAATGAATAAGGTAGTCCAGCTGGTACTCTAGGGTAAAAAAGTCTTCCACTAAGCTTGTTGGTTTTCCTTGCGCCATTGCATGATGAAGGCTAACTACATCGCCACCAGCGCAAAATGCTTTATCGCCAGCGCCTTTTAAAATAACCATTGCGATTGCATCATCGCTTTGCCAAGCGCGCAATTGCGGCTCGAGTAATTTGATCATGTCAAAATTAAGGGCGTTTAATGCTTTAGGTACGTTGAGTGTAATAAGCCCAATTAAGCTGCCATTTGCTGCACTTGCCGTTTCAAATAGCACGGGGTCGTCGGCATTATTTAATAACGTTAAATTACTCATTAGCCATTTACCCAATTAGCGCGGCGTTTTTCTAAAAAGGCATTAACGCCCTCTTGTTGAGCTTGTGTATCAAACAATCCAACAAACAATTCACGCTCAAGTGGTAATACACTCGCCATAGGTTGATGGCGGCCTTTTTGAATTAATGTTTTACACGCAGAAACCGAGCTTGGGCTTTGCTCGCTTACTTGATTGGCAAGTTTTAAAGCCGCTGCAAAGCTTTCGCCTTGTGGGACTACTTCCTCTACTAAGCCAATTTGCAGGGCTTTATCGGCTTTTAAGCGCTCGCCACATAAAATCATGCGTTTTGCCCAGCCTTCACCTACAAGCCATGCTAAATTTTGCGTGCCACCCGCGCACGGTAACAAACCCACTTTTGCCTCTGGCAGTGCCATTTGTGCTTGCTCTTCTGCTATACGAATATCACACGCAAGCGCTACTTCTAACCCGCCGCCCATGGCATAACCGTTAATGGCCGCAACCGACACCCCTGTAAAATTAGTCAGTGCTTCAAAGGCTTCACCAAATACACGCGACATATCAGCGGCAACGCCTTTATCGCCACTAGCAAATACGTTTAAATCGGCCCCGGCGCTAAAAAACTTCTCGCCTTCGCCAGTAAGCACTAAGGCATAAATGTTTTTTTTGTTATTAAGCTCGTTAACTTTGTTTTTTAAATCAATTAAGGTGTCTTTTGTCCAGGTATTAGCTGGTGGGTTAGACATAGTTAAAATAGCAACATGGCCTTCGGTAGTCAGTTCAATACTTGGGTTAGATTGTGACATAACTTGCTCCTTATAAAACGTCGCTTGCAGACTCGGCTAAAATACGGCGCGCTATAATTACACGCATAATTTCGTTAGTGCCTTCTAAAATTTGATGAACGCGTACATCACGTACATGGCGCTCAAGCGGGTATTCTTTTATGTAACCGTAACCACCATGTACTTGCAGTGCCTCGTTACACACGTTAAAGCCAACATCGGTGGCAAAACGTTTAGCCATGGCGCAGTAGGTAGTTTTTTCACTATCGCCGGTATCAAGTTTAAATGCCGCAAGCCTTACCATTTGGCGCGCAGCTACAAGCTCAGTGTTCATATCTGCAATTTTAAACTGCAAAGCCTGAAACGCAGCCAAGGGCTTACCAAATTGAGTGCGCTCTTTTAAGTACTCTTTTGCCGTGTTTAGCGCGGCTTGTGCAGTACCAATTGAGCAAGTGGCAATATTAATACGCCCGCCATCTAAGCCTTGCATGGCAAATTTAAAGCCTTCGCCCTCTTTACCTAATAAGTTATGCGCCGGAATACGCACATCTTCAAAACTAATTAAGCGTGTTGGCTGTGCATTCCAACCCATTTTTTCTTCTGCTTTACCGTACTCAACGCCTTGTGCGTCGGCAGGGACTACAAATGCCGAAATACCCGCAGCACCTTCGCCACCGGTACGCGCCATAACCACTAAAATTTCAGTTTCACCCGCACCCGATATAAACATTTTTGAGCCGTTAATAACGTACTCATCACCTTCAAGCACAGCTTTTGTTTTTAGTGATGCTGCATCTGAGCCCGCCCCTGGCTCTGTTAAACAATAAGAGGCAAGTAGCTCGCCCATTACTAGTTGTTCTACGTATTTGTCTTTAACTGCATCTGTACCAAAAATTGCTACCATCCACGTAGCCATATTATGAATAGTTAGCATGGCCGTTGTAGCAGTACAGCCCATCGCAAGCTGCTCAAATATAATGCTTGAATCTAAACGTGATAAACCAAGGCCGCCGGCTTCCTCTGGCGTGTATAAACCGCAAAAGCCAAGCTCGCCCGCCGCTTTAATCGTATCTTTAGGAAAAATATGCTCGCGATCCCACTTTGCGGCATGTGGAGCAAGTTCTGATTCTGCAAATTGGCGTGCAGTTTCTGCAAAGGCTTGTTGATCTTCTGATAAGTTAAAGTCCATGGTAGACCTCTTTAATTGTGTTGTTAGTGTGTCCCATTAGGGTAAATGAGTGAAGAGCGGCAAAGGCTGATGTGTGTGTTCTAGTTGCTTGTCAGCGGATTTAGCCTTTGCGCCCTTCTTTATTATTATTTTTGAGTGTGTTTATTTTAAATTAATGCTCATGTTTGGACCTGAAGCGATGTCGTCTTCAAACCAACGTGAGGTAATGGTTTTAGTTTCTGTGTAAAAACGTATACCTTGCTTACCATAAGTGTGTGTATCGCCGTAAAACGAGCCTTTCCAGCCCGTAAACGAGAAAAACGGCAGCGGCACCGGAATAGGCACATTAATACCCACTTGCCCTACTTCAATTTCATGTTGAAATTTACGAGCCGCAGCACCACTTGAGGTAAATAACGAGGTACCGTTACCGTATGGGCTTTCGTTAATAAGGGCAATTGCCTCCTCTAGCGTATCTACAAACATACAGGCAAGCACAGGACCAAAAATTTCTTCTTTGTATAAATCCATGTCTTTTGTCACATCGGTAAATAGAGTTGGGCCAACCCAGTTACCTAGATCAAAGCCCTCTACTGTGTAGTTTGAGCCATCAATTAAACAGGTGGCGCCTTGCTCTTTACCGCTTGCTATAAGCGATAAAATACGCTCTTTTGCGGCTTTTGATGTTTGTGGGCCGTAGGCTGCGTCTTTGTCATCCCACACGCCTGGGCGTACGTTTTTAAAGCCTGCTTTTATTTCATCTACCCACTCACTTGCTTGGCCTACAAACACAGCAACCGAAATACCCATACAACGCTGGCCTGCTGCACCAACCGATGCGCCAACTAGGTTATTTACCACGTGCGATTTACTCGCATCTGGCATAATAACCATGTGATTTTTAGCACCCACACACGCTTGTACGCGCTTAAGGTTTTGTGTGCCTTTAGAATAAATGTATGCACCTACACCACACGAGCCCACAAACGAAATTGCACGTACGGCTTTGTCTTCTAATAAGCGGTCTACTTGCGGTTTTGTACCATGAACCACTTGTAATACGCCTTTTGGTGCGCCGGCTTCAATAAATAGCTCAGCTAAACGCATTGGAGTGAGCGGGTCTTGCTCAGAGGGTTTTAAAATAAAGGTGTTACCACATACAATAGCTAGCGGAAACATCCAAAGAGGGATCATCGCCGGAAAGTTAAACGGCGTAATGCCTGCACAAACGCCAAGGGGCTGCATGTAAGAATAGGTATCGATTTTACGGGCAACGTTTTCCATTGTTTCGCCCATCATTAGTGACGGTGCATTTGCAGCTTGTTCTACTACTTCAATACCGCGCCATACATCGCCTTTTGCATCTTCAAACGTTTTACCTAGTTCGTGGCAAATAATGGTTGCAAGCTCATCGTGGTGCTCTTTTAACAGCGCCGCGTATTTCATCATAATGCGGGCACGCTCGGTAATGGGCACATCTTTCCATGTTTTAAATGTTTCTGAGGCCGAGGCAATCGCTGCATCCATTTCTGAGTCGGTAGTGCATGGAACTTGCGCAAGTACTTCTTGGTTTGCTGGGTTAATTACATCAATAAGCTCGTTTGAAGCCGACTGAACAAATTCGCCATTTATAAGTAGTGGAACTTGGTGCATGGGTAAATCCTGTTGTTAGTGTGTTCTTTTAAAAAATGGCACCGTTTTGTTATTAGTATGAGTACGGTGCATTTTAGTTGCTGTTAGTTAATTAACTTTTTTGTTAGTAAGCCTCTACAGCCATGGCTACAGCTTCGCCGCCACCAATACATAAAGACGCAATTCCTTTTTTAAGGCCACGGTTTTTAAGTGCGTGAATAAGCGTGACTAAAATTCTCGCGCCGCTGGCACCAATTGGGTGGCCAAGTGCACACGCCCCACCGTTTACGTTTACTTTGCTCTCATCAAGTTTTAATTCGTTAATAGCAAGCATGGTAACCATGGCAAAGGCTTCGTTAATTTCCCAAAGATCTACATCAGCGGTTGTCCAGCCTGCTTTTTCAAGCACGCTGTTCATAGCGCCCACAGGTGCTACAGTAAATTCGCTTGGTTTTTGAGAGTGCGTGCTGTGCGCTACAATTTTACAAAGCGGTGTTAAGCCTTGCTCTTTAGCTTTTGATTCGCTCATTAATATAAGCGCTGCGCCACCATCAGAAATTGACGATGAATTAGCCGCAGTGATGGTGCCGTCTTTTTTAAAGGCAGCACGCAGGCTTGGTATTTTTTCTGGGCGGGCATTACCGGGTTGCTCATCAACCGATACGGTTACATCGCCCTTGCGAGTTTTTATGGTGTGCGGCGCAATTTCGTTTTCAAAACTGCCGTTTTCGATTGCCGCATTGGCTTTACTTAGCGAGCTAAGTGCAAACTCATCCATTTGCTCACGGCCAATGCCGTACTCATCAGCAGTATCTTGTGCAAAACAGCCCATTGCTTTGTTATCGTAAGCATCTTCTAGGCCGTCGCTCATCATATGATCTTTAATTTCGCCGTGGCCCATACGCATACCGCCACGTGCTTTAGGTATAAAATACGGTGCGTTACTCATGCTTTCCATGCCGCCAGCAATTGCACTGCTAATTGAGCCCGCTTTAATTAAGTCGTTTGCGAGCATAGCGGCTTTTAAACCAGAGCCACATACTTTATTAATGGTGGTAGCACCCGTGCCCAGAGCAAGGCCTGCTTTTAACATTGCTTGGCGTGCTGGCGCTTGACCAAGGCCCGCTGGCAATACACAGCCCATAATTACTTCATCTATTGCATCATTTGCTAAACCAGTTTGTGCAAGCGCACTTGCAATGGCAGTTGCGCCAAGCTCGGTAGATTGTGCATCGGTCAATGCGCCCATAAACCCACCCATTGGCGTACGCTTTGCTGCTACAATTACCACTGATTCTAAAGTCATAATTAACTCCGTTGTATTTATATGCAAATAGTTGTTAGAATATTTGCTCTATTAATTTAGTATTCATTTATTGTTTAACACCCTTACACAATACTAACGTTTACGCTAACGTCAACTAAAAAGCGTTTAATTTTTAGTTTTAAAAGTGTAAGCATTATTTTCCAGTAACGGCGAAGTGAACAATTAATAAAAATAAACTATTGAATATTAATAATATAATTTAACATTTCACATCAACACTCCTTTATAAATAGTTTCATACCACACCAAGCTTTACCTTTACGTAAACTTCACTTATATTGGAGTTATTCGAATGAGGTAAACACAACTATGAAACCAGATAACCAAACAAACTTTGCAAGTTCTGCAAAAGCGCCAAGCAGTAACGATCAAACCTTTAGTATTAGCGATTTAGCTAAAGAGTTTGATATTACCACCCGCTCTATTCGTTTTTACGAAGATCAAGGTTTAGTAAGCCCAGAGCGCAATGGCCAAACCCGTATTTATTCAAAACGCGATAAAGTTCGCTTAAAACTAATACTGCGTGGCAAACGCTTAGGCTTTACATTGGCTGAAACAGGCCGTTTGTTTGAACTGTACGACGCTGATAAATCAAGCGCTAAACAGCTGGTGACTATGCTCGACTTAATAGCAGAGAAAAAAGCCGACCTTTCTCAGCAAATGGACGACATAAAAGTTGTGCTTATGGAATTAGTGACAGCGGAGCGCCGCTGCAGAGACACACTTAATAAAATAGACGAGTAGCCTATTTTAATAATAAAAACACACTGACAACACACACAGGAATGAATCATGAGCACTATTTCACTTTATAAAGAGATGAACTTTGGCCTTGGCGAAACCGCCGATATGATCCGCGACCACGTAAATAGCTTTGCAAGCCAAGAAATTGCGCCACTGGCTGAACAAACCGATATGGACAACGCGTTTCCTAATCAGCTTTGGCCGAAAATGGGCGAAATGGGTGTACTAGGCATGACCGTATCTGAAGACTTTGGCGGTGCAGGCTTAGGCTACTTAGAGCATGTAATTGCCATGGAAGAAATTAGCCGTGCGAGTGCATCAATTGGCTTAAGCTATGGTGCGCATTCAAACTTGTGTGTAAATCAAATTAACCGTAACGGTAATCAAGCACAAAAAGAAAAATACTTACCAAAGCTTATTAGCGGCGAACACATTGGTGCCCTTGCCATGAGCGAACCAAATGCAGGCTCTGACGTGGTATCAATGAAACTTAAAGCTGAAAAAAAAGGCGATAAATACATTTTAAATGGCAATAAAATGTGGATCACCAATGGCCCCGACGCACATACATTTGTTATTTATGCAAAAACAGATTTAGAAGCCGGCGCTAAAGGCATTACCGCATTTATTGTCGAAAAAGACTTCCCTGGTTTTTCTACCGCACAAAAGCTAGACAAGCTCGGTATGCGTGGCTCAAACACGTGTGAACTGGTGTTTGAAAACTGCGAAGTACCCGAAGAAAACATTTTAGGTAACCTAAACGAAGGCGTTAAGGTACTTATGAGCGGCCTGGATTACGAACGTGTAGTACTTGCTGCAGGCCCCCTTGGCATAATGCAAGCCTGTATGGATATAGTTGTGCCGTACATTCATGAACGGAAACAGTTCGACACCCCGATTGGCCAATTTCAGTTAATTCAAGGCAAAGTAGCCGACATGTATACGCAAATGAACGCAGCGCGCTCATACGTTTATACCGTTGCAAAAGCGTGTGACCGCGGCGAAACCACCCGTAAAGATGCCGCCGGCGCCATTTTATATGCTGCGGAGCTTGCCACTAAAATGGCGCTCGATGCCATTCAAATTTTAGGGGGTAACGGCTACATAAACGAATACGCCACAGGGCGCTTACTGCGTGATGCCAAACTATACGAAATTGGTGCTGGTACATCAGAAATACGCCGCATGCTTATTGGCCGCGAACTCTTTACCGAAAGCCGTTAAGGATTAAATTATGACGATATTAAAATCGAGCGTTAATCCTCACGATCCTACTTTTGTGCAAAATCACAAAAACATGGCAGCTTTGGTTGATGATTTACATAGTAAAGTAGCCACCATAAGCTTAGGCGGCGGCGCTGCGTTAAAAGAACGCCACGAAGGCCGAGGTAAGTTATTTGTACGCGACCGTATTAGCACTTTATTAGATGAAGGCTCACCGTTTTTAGAAATTTCGCAATTTGCAGCCTTTGGTGTGTACGAACAAGAAATTGCCTGTGCGGGTGTAGTTGCTGGTATTGGCCGTGTTAAAGGTATCGAATGCATGATCATTGCAAACGATGCCACGGTAAAAGGCGGTACGTACTTTCCGCTTACCGTTAAAAAGCATTTACGCGCGCAAGATATAGCCGAGCGCTGTCACTTACCCTGTATTTATCTAGTTGATTCGGGCGGTGCTAACCTGCCTGAGCAAGACGATGTATTCCCTGATAAATTACATTTTGGCCGTATTTTTTATAACCAAGCCCGTATGTCGGGTAAAGGTATTCCTCAAATTGCCGTGGTAATGGGGTTATGTACCGCAGGCGGCGCATACGTACCCGCAATGGCCGATGAAAGCATAATTGTAAAAGAGCAAGGCACTATATTTTTAGCAGGACCGCCGCTTGTAAAAGCAGCCACAGGTGAAGTAGTAAGCGCTGAAGAACTTGGCGGCGCTGATGTACATTGTAAAACATCGGGGGTGGCTGACCACTTTGCAGAAAATGACGAGCATGCGCTGTCTATTGCGCGCCAATGTATTGAGCGTATTAACTACACGCGCCCTACAGCTCCTCTTTTAGAGGATATAAAACCACCACGATACGATATAAACGAGCTTTACGGCATTGTAGGCACCGACCTTAAAAAGCCGTTTGATGTGCGTGAAGTTATTGCCCGTACGGTTGATGATTCATCGTTTGATGAATTTAAACGTTACTTTGGTGAAACACTGGTCACCGGCTTTGCCAGCATTTACGGGAACCCTGTAGGTATAGTGGCTAATAACGGCATTTTATTTAGTGAGTCGGCGCAAAAAGGCGCGCACTTTATTCAACTATGTGCACAGCGCAATATTCCTTTAGTGTTTTTACAAAATATTACCGGCTTTATGGTAGGTAAAAAATACGAAGCTGAAGGCATAGCAAAGCACGGCGCTAAAATGGTGATGGCGGTTTCGTGTGCCGATGTGCCAAAATTTACGGTGCTAATAGGTGGCTCTTACGGCGCTGGTAACTACGGTATGTGTGGCCGCGCATTTGAACCAACCATGATGTGGATGTGGCCCAATGCCCGTATTTCAGTGATGGGCGGTGAGCAAGCCGCAGGTGTAATGGCTCAAGTTAAGCAAGATGGTTTAGCACGTAAAGGCCATAGCATGAGCGAGCAAGAAGTTAGCGATTTTAAAAAGCCAATTATTGATCAATACGAAGAGCAAGGTCATCCGTATTACGCAAGCGCCCGCTTGTGGGACGACGGCATTATTGACCCTGCCGATACCCGTAACGTATTAGGCCTTGCCTTAAGTGCAGCTAAAAATGCACCACAGCAAGACTCTAAGTTTGGCGTATTTAGAATGTAACCGGAGCGCAAAAATGTCAGTAACACTACAAATAACAAAATCTAATGTGGCTGTACTTGTTTTAAGCCGAGTTGAAAAACGTAACGCATTTAATAGTGAAGTAATACACGAGCTAATTCAGTGCATAGAGCATGCAAATACGCTCGATATTCGCGCTTTGGTTTTAAAAACTGAAGGTAAGCACTTTTCTGCCGGTGCCGATTTAGCTTGGATGAAATCAATGGCTGATAACAACTACGCCGATAACCTTGCCGACTCTATGCAGCTCGCTAAATTAATGCAGGTGTTAGCGACCTCCCCTCATCCAACCATATGTGCTGTACAAGGCGCTGCGTTTGGCGGCGCTCTGGGCTTAATTGCATGTTGCGATATTGCCCTAAGTAAAGATGACGCCCAGTTTTGCTTAAGTGAAGTAAAATTAGGACTTATCCCTGCGGTAATTAGCCCCTATGTAATTAAAGCAATTGGTGAGCGCGCTGCGCGCCGCTACTTTTTAACCGCCGAGGTGTTTGATGCCCACACAGCAAAACAACTTGGTTTGGTTCATCAGGTAACCGGTAATTTAGATTGTGCACTTGATAACATGCTGCAAACATTAATCGATAATGGCCCAGTAGCTGTAAAAGCCGCTAAATCATTAATAAATGATGTAGCAAATAAGCCAATTAACGATGAACTTATTGAGCTCACGGCCGAACGTATTGCAAATATTCGGGTATCGGACGAAGGCCAAGAAGGGCTAAGTGCCTTTTTTGATAAACGCCCTCCCGCTTGGCAACTGTAGGATTAACTATGAACACACACACTTTAAAAAAGATATTAATTGCCAACCGTGGTGAAATTGCATGCCGTGTAATGCGCAGTGCAAAACAAATGGGCCTAACGACAGTGGCTGTTTATTCTGACGCCGACAAACATGCTCAACATGTAAAAATGGCTGATGAGGCCTACCACATTGGCCCAGCACCAAGTAAAGACTCATACCTAGTCGCCGATAAAATTTTGCAAGTCGCTAAAAATGCAGGCGCTGACTGTATTCACCCAGGTTATGGATTTTTATCTGAAAACAGCGAATTTGCTAAAGCCTGTGAAGCAAACAACATTACGTTTATTGGCCCACTTGCAAGCAGCATAGAAGCTATGGGCTCTAAAACCCGCGCTAAAGAAATAATGGCCGCTGCCAATGTGCCATTAGTGCCTGGGTATTATGGTGATAATCAAGACCCTGCTTTTTTACAATCTGAGGCTGAAAAAATTGGCTATCCCGTGCTTATTAAAGCGGCCTTTGGTGGCGGCGGTAAAGGCATGCGCGTTGTTGAGCAAGCTAACGATTTTATAACTGCACTTGAGGGCGCACAGCGTGAAGCAATAGCCGGTTTTGGTAACGACTTAGTACTGCTTGAGCGCTACGTTAACCAGCCTCGCCATGTTGAAGTACAGGTATTTGCCGATAACCACGGTAACTGTGTTTATTTAGGTGATCGGGATTGTTCCCTGCAGCGCCGTCATCAAAAAGTTATTGAAGAAGCGCCAGCGCCTGGTTTAAGCGATGAACTACGTAAAGAAATGGGTGAAGCCGCAGTACGTTGTGCCCTGGCAATAAATTACAGAGGTGCAGGTACCGTTGAGTTTTTGCTGTGCGGTGATGAGTTTTTCTTTATGGAAATGAACACGCGCCTGCAAGTAGAACACCCTGTGACAGAAATGGTAACTGGTGTAGATTTAGTTAATTGGCAAATTAATATTGCCGCTGGGCAAACGCTGCCATTAACACAAAGTGATATTCAATTACAGGGTCATAGTTTTGAAGCGCGTATTTATGCAGAAGATCCAAGTAACGACTTTATTCCCTGCTCGGGCACAATAGAAGCGTTAAGCACACCACTTAACAGCGAGTTTGTACGTATTGATACCGGTATTGCACAAGGCGATGAAATAAGCCCGTTTTACGACCCTATGATTGCAAAACTGATTGTGCATGATGATAACCGAGAGCAAGCATTATCGCGTTTACGCCATGCACTTGAGCAATTTCACTTAGCGGGTTTTAGCACTAACATTGGCTTTTTACATAACTTAGCAAGCCACCCTACGTTTGCTCAAGGTGCGCCAAGTACCCACTTTATTGCTGAGCAAGGTGATGCATTGGTGAGTATTGACAGTATCGCACTTGAAAAAGCACACGTAATTGCAGCCTTTACCTACCTTGAATCGCTTAGCGCTAAAAACGCAGCTGTTCAAAGTTCAAGCCCTTGGCAACAATTAAGTGGTTTTACGCTTAATGCACCGCAAAAAGTGGATGTTCCATTTACAGATTTACCTATAAACGCCGTTAAAACTAAAACGGGTTATGTCATTAACCATAATGAAAAACCGTTTGAGGTTACCGGTGAAATAATCCAAAACGTATGCAGCGTGTTTATTAATGGCGAAAAATTTACCGCCCACGTAAGCCACGTTGATAACAGTATTAGCGTGATGTTTGCTGCGCTGCAAATCAAGCTTGCTTTAAACACTAAACATTACATTAGCAGCCATGAAAGCGACGCCCTGCCCCTTGCGGCGCCACTTAATGGCACTGTGGTTAAGCATTTAGCTGATGTAGGTAGCACCATTACTAAAGGCGATGCGGTTGTTATTATTGAAGCCATGAAAATGGAATACACGCTGAGCGCTCCACACGATGGTATTTTACAAAGTTATTGTTTTGCCGAGGGCGAACTTGTAACCCATGGTGCCCTACTTGCAATTGTAGAAGATACCACGGCGCAGGAGGCATCGTAATGACCGCCTTTCCTAAGAAAGTGCGTATTGTAGAAATGGGTGCCCGCGATGGTCTGCAAAACGAAAAAGCGGTGTCTTCAAAAGATAAAATCACCTTAATTAATGCACTCAGTGATGCAGGCTTAAAAGATATAGAAGCAGGTGCATTTGTATCACCTAAATGGGTGCCACAAATGGCCGACTCAGCAGACGTGATAAAAGCGCTTGATTTACCCCACGTAAATTTAAGCGCCCTTACGCCTAATTTAAAAGGTGCCCAAGCTGCACTGGATGCAGGTGTTAAAGAATTTGCTATTTTTACTGCTGCAAGCGAATCGTTTTGCCAAAAAAACATAAACTGCAGCATTGATGAGAGTATTGAACGCTTTAGTGAAGTAATGGCGTTTGCAAAAGCCAATAACATACGCGTGCGTGGTTATGTAAGCTGCATTGCTGGTTGCCCATACGAAGGTGACATAGCGCCACAAAAAGTGCTAGAAGTAACACAAAAGCTACTTGCACTTGGCTGTTATGAGGTAAGCCTTGGCGATACCGTAGGAGTTGGTACCGCCAATAAAATTACCGAGGTGTTATCTTTATTATTACAACACATAGATAAGACTAAATTAGCGGTTCACTTTCATGACACTTATGGCCAAGCGCTCACAAATATTTACGCAGCACTGAGCTTAGGAATAGCAACGGTTGATGCCGCTGTTGCAGGCCTTGGCGGGTGCCCTTATGCAAAGGGTGCGTCAGGAAATGTTGCCACTGAAGATGTGGTTTACTTACTCAATGGGCTTGGCATAACGCACGGAATTGATTTACAAAGGTTAAGTAACGCAGGTTGGCAAATTACGCAAGCACTAGGTAAAGCCCCTGTAAGTAAAGTGGCAATTGCACTGCACAACACACAAAAATAATAGTTTGACTCGCCAAATGGCAGTTAACACAATGAGGAGAGTCTCATGGCCGGTTTTGATAAAGTGGTTTCTAGTTACGAAGCTGCAATGGCAGGTTTAAAAGATGGCGATACCGTAATTGCTGGTGGTTTTGGCTTATGCGGCATTCCTGAGGGCTTAATTAAACAAATTAAGCACATGAAAACTAAAGAGCTAACGGTAGTTTCTAATAACTGCGGTGTAGATGACTTTGGGTTGGGTATTTTACTCAAAGACAAACAAATAAAAAAAGTGATTGCCTCATACGTTGGCGAAAACGCCCTATTCGAGCAACAACTTCTTAGCGGCGAAATAGATGTAGAGCTTACCCCACAAGGCACGCTTGCTGAAAAAATGCGTGCAGGCGGTGCGGGTATCCCGGCGTTTTATACCGCCACAGGTTACGGTACGCCTGTTGCTGAGGGTAAAGAGGTTAAAGAATTTAACGGTCGCCCTTATATTTTAGAAGAGTCTATAACGGGTGAGTTTGCCATTGTAAAAGCGTGGAAAGCCGACCGCTTTGGTAATTTAGTATTTAGACACACCGCTATGAACTTTAACCCTATGGCGGCAACAGCAGGTAAAATTACCGTTGCCGAAGTAGAGGAAATTGTAGAACCCGGTGAGCTTGAGCCAAGCCAAATTCATACCCCAGGTATTTTTGTAAATCGCGTTATTAAAGGTAACTTTGAAAAACGCATTGAACGTGTAACAACACGAGATTAAGCAGGAGCACAGTTATGGCATTATCACGTGAACAAGTTGCAATGCGCGTTGCACAAGAACTACAAGACGGCTATTACGTTAATTTAGGCATAGGAATTCCGACACTCGTCGCAAACTATGTACCTGATGGCATAGAAGTTATGTTACAGTCCGAAAATGGTCTGTTAGGTATGGGTCCCTACCCAACAAAAGCCGAACTAAACGCAGATATGATCAACGCGGGTAAAGAAACCGTGACAGCTGCAACAGGCGCAGCCATATTTAATAGTGCAGATAGTTTTGCCATGATACGGGGTGGTCATGTAGACTTAACCGTTCTGGGTGCATTTGAAGTTGACCAGAACGGCAACATTGCGTCGTGGATGATCCCCAAAAAGCTGATTAAAGGCATGGGTGGCGCGATGGACTTAGTCGCTGGCGCGAAAAATATTGTTGTTACTATGACCCATGCCAGTAAGCATGGTGATTCTAAATTGCTAGAAAACTGCTCTTTACCACTTACAGGCGTTAATTGCGTTAAAAAAATAGTAACAGATTTAGCCGTATTAGAAGTTAAAGACGGCGCATTTCATTTATTAGAACGTGCTCCTGGCGTATCAGTTGATGAAATAATTAGTAAAACAGCAGGTAAATTACTTGTTGACGGTGAAGTACCAGAAATGGTTTTTAAATTATGTTACTAATCACATAATTTTGAATAGCTTTACCATGTACCGACCTCATTCCCAGTGCCAATGGCGCTGAGTTACCCAAAATCCCTCGCAAGAGGGATTTTTTTTGCCTATTACTGTCTTATTCATACATCTGTAGTAAATTTATATCTATAATAGCGTTATAAATAAAATGTAAGCGCTTAGATTAATTGCACTAATTTGTAGATAGTCTGCACCTTTTTTGTGAACTAGCGTCAATTTTATTTTTAACTAATTGATATTATTATATTAAATAGTTGGTTCGATTTTTGCCTTACATAGGCGTCTTAATAAATTAAATAATACTGGAAAACATGCAAACTCCTATACGTGGCCTCCGCTCTTTTTGCTTTGCAGCAAGAAGTTTAAGTTTTAAGCATGCAGCCAATGAGCTGTACTTAACCCCGTCTGCGGTAAGCCATCAAATAAAACAACTTGAGGAACAACTTGGAATAGAGCTATTCCAACGTAAAACACGCTCTATTAGTTTAACTACAGCAGGTAAAAACTTTTTTGATGCTATATCTCCCATTATTAGCACCCTGGAGGGCACTATTAATGAGTTCAGTCAAATGCAACAAAATACTAATTTAACAATTACCTTGCCTGAATTTTTTGCCAGCGAATTGCTTATGCCAAAGCTAAGTGAGTGGACGTCAGAGCATCCTAATATAAACTTGCAAATGGATACGCTAAAAACCCGTAAAGAGTTAACGCGTCATAGTGATTTATCGATTGTTTTGTCATCGAGTAAACCCACTGAAGGCTTAGCTACAGAGCTGTTTAATCTTGAGTACATACCTGCATGTAATGAAAAGCTTTTAAAGCAATGGAAAGACGATCATTGCCAAGCGCTTAATCAAGTACCGCTTATTCTTCACAAAGCGCGCCCGTGGGCATGGCATCAGTGGGCTGAAAAAGCCGGGATTGATGACTTTTCGCCTACACAAATCATTCAGATAGACAGTATGTTTGGTGTAGCACGGGCAGCACAGCAAGGTATAGGCATTTCACTTATTCCATTACCAATTAGTCAAAGTTGGATTGATGAACAATGGTTATATAAACTTTTTGAGCGGCCCCTTACCACTAAAGATAAATATTACTTAGTTCAGCATGAAACTAACACACCCAATCCGGCACTAGATTTATTTGCAAAATGGGTTGTATCTACTTTTCGAAAAATTCAAAGTTAACTTATATAGGGCGACGAGCACCTAAAGCACGCAATACTACTTTTTAATTATTTAAAAATAGTTACTTAATCGCCGCCCTATTATTCCCCTTTGCGATCTTTTAGTTTTACTTATTAATAAACAAGCACTTAAAAACCAACCCTAGACTAAAGTCTATAACTTAATTTTTTTCACTTATTAGTTTTATTTTTATCGTTTGTCGAGTTTGTAGGTTTATTTTAAAGTTAATCCATCGCAAACATGCAATGAAATATCTTTAGTTATTTAAAGTAATTTATTGTTTTGCACCAAATAAATGCAACCTTTTTAGAGGTGATAGCTCTAACTAGGTAATAAAAGAATCTTATATTGTGTGTGTAAGATGTTGTCAGTGTGAAAAAGCAGTTCAAGTTAGGTGGTGACTTAATTTGAACTGTTTTTTATTCCACCAACTCCACGCAGTAATAAAATTAGCTACGTTGTAGCAAACCGAATCTTATATTGTGTGTGTAAGATGTTGTCAGTGTGAAAAAGCAGTTCAAATTAGGTGGTGACTTAGTTTGAACTGTTTTTTATTCCACCAGCTCCACCCAGTAATCAAATTAGCTACTTTGTAGCAAACCTAATCTTATATTGTGTGTGTAAGATGTTGTCAGTGTGAAAAGCGGTTCATGTAAGGTGGTGACTTTATATGGGCCGTTTTTATTATCCCCCCTATTTATTCAATGATTATCTTATGCTTTAGCTTAAGTGCATTTATTTTTTGCTTATTGTTTTTTAAAAAAGCATTAAATTTTTCAACTAACTTAGGATAATTTATTGTAGATAATAAAAAGGCTTGTTCATCTACTGGTAAATGGTGCTGAAAATAAACCGGCACTGTGGTGTCAAAAAACGCGCCTAAGTTATATTCAAGTACATCATGAGATATGTATATGCAGTCTATTCGCTCTTTGTATAGTAAGTAGATCATTTCGATTACGTTGTTGGTTTCAACTACTTTTAGTGATGGCTTGGTGGTGAGTTCATTTAATCCTTGCAAAGTAAAACCGCGCACCTTAGCAAGTGATTTACAGTCTTTGAGTGTAATGTTTTGTTTTAAACTTGCTATGCCTGTATGAGTAACTAAAGAGGGTTCAGAATAATTAATGGCTGTATTAAGCGTCTGTTTGTAACCCACTTGCCAATTAGGGTTATCAGGATATTTAAAGTCTACGTGGTGATGCTCTATAAACTCTTTATACAATCGTGGAATAGGTAGTGAATAAAACTCTAGTTTTATACCCTGCTTATCAGCAAACATTTCTAATAAATCACGGCTAAAACCATAGTAATCAAGTTTATTTGTACCGCTACCATCGTAGTAAGGAAGGTATTCTATATTTTCTACACCGACTACGTACTTCTCAATTGGCTGGGCTGCTACAAAGCTCGTAGTTATAGCTCCATAAATCAGCGCTATGTAGTTAAGCAATTTAATAATGATGTTCATCCTATTTTAAATTCTTAATTTAATTTATATATCATAGTCATGATTTGTTAAAGTTTTCCTATATAAATAGTAAAGCCCGATTAAATCGGGCTTTACTATTTATGTTTAGCTTTTATCACGTGGGATAAACTCAAGCACCGTTGCATTAATACAGTAACGGTCTGTGCCTCTTGGCCCTTCGCCTGGAAATAAATGCCCTAAATGAATACCTGTGCTTTTAGATTTAAGCTCAATGCGTGTCATACCCCAGCTACTATCATCGTGTTGAGTGACACTATTTTTAACAGGATTCTTGAATGAAAGCCAACCAGTGCCTGAGTTAAACCTATCGCGTGTATCAAATAGTGGCTCACCACTTAGCTTATCTACAAACGTGCCATCGGGTGTGTTTTTAAACTCTTTGTACTCTTTACAATAAGGTCTGTCTGTACGGGCATTAAAAGCAACTTTATAGGCATCACTATCGCCTAATTTAAATGCGCCTAATGCTTTATAAAACTCCTCTGGGCTTGCATAACCTTGACGACTGTATACTTCTTCACCATTTTCTAAAAAAAGTATGGTAGGCGTAGCCCACGTTGCCGATTTAATTTTTAAACCTTCAAGCTGATCTGCATGACGAAACGACATAGGCACTGTGCCTTTATAATCGTTAGCCACTGCTTTTTTAAACTTTTCACAGTATGGGCAGTACTCTCGTGAATCAAGAACAACAATTTGTTTGCCGGTTAAAAGCATGGCGTTATCAACTTTTTCAGTTGGTTTTTTATTAAAAACAACACCGGTAGAATGATCTGGGCAATAACCATTTGGGTTCTTTTCGAGATAATTTTGGTGATACTCTTCGGCTGATACAAACCCTTCAAGCGCTTTAATTTGAGTGGTTATGTTGCCATAACTAGCGGCAGTTAATAATTGCTGATACTGCGACTTAACTTGGTTTGCAATTTCGGCTTCTTTATCTGAAGTGGTTAAAATAACTGAGCGATACTGAGTACCGACATCGTTACCTTGGCGATTTATTTGCGTTGGATCGTGGCTTTCAAAGTAATTTTTAAGTAAATCCTCTGAGGAAATAATATTGCTGTTATACATAACTTGTACAACTTCAGCGTAATTATTTTCATCAAACCGGCGTGATTGATCAGTAATGTTATTATACGTTGCTTTAAAACCGCTTCCATCAGCATAACCCGACTCCGCATTAATCACGCCATTTAGCGCTTCGTAACGTTTTTCAGCTCCCCAAAAACACCCAGAGCCTAATACTATGGTTTCAACATGCGTTGTGGCTTCTAAATTACTGTGTTCTACTTTTTCCATCGATAAAGCAAAACTACCTGCGTTAAATATAATAGCTGCGCCCGATAAATATAATAAATGCTGGTGTTTCATAAAATGCCTCTTAAACATGTACGTGCTAAGTAAGACCTCCTTATCGTGTTTTTAATTTCATCTATACGTTTATAAGTAACCAGAGTTCAGGTTAGCTTGAAGAATTTATTTATGCCTATTCATTCATCGCAACACTATGAACTAATTAATTTATCTGTGTTAGCGTTAGAGCATGTTGTTTTAATCGGGTTATTTATGAGTCAAATCCCTTACATTTATGCATTAAGTAACAGCTCATTACTCTTTGATGCATCGCATTTAGAGCCAGATAACGTACTCTCCATCCAAAAGAAAATTTGGGCACTTACAGCACATTGTAAACAAAGCAGCGACTTTGCTGATGTAGTACCCGCGATGAACTCTCTTACCTTGTATTTAAAAAACGCTGAAAATTTAAATAAATGGCAAAAATCACTATTAGGAATTTGGGGCGACATTAAAAATGCGTCTTTTAAATCTCAGCATCATAAAATTAATACTGTTTATAACGGCGAAGATATAGCCTACGTTGCAAAATATAATAATTTAACCACTGAAGACGTTGTTAGTATCCATAGTAAAACCAACTACCACGTTTTATTTTTAGGCTTTCAACCCGGATTTGCTTACTTACATGGACTTGATGAACGTTTGCAGACCCCTAGGCGCAGTGAGCCCCGCACAAAGGTACCAAAAGGGTCTGTTGCCATTGGTGCTGACAAAACAGCCATTTACCCAGCCGACACTCCTGGCGGTTGGCATATTATTGGACACACTAACACTTTATTATTTGATCATACTCTACAAACCCCATGCTTAATTAACCCAGGTGATACGCTTGAGTTTGTTCCGTGTAGTTTAAGCGAGGCTATTAAACATGATTAAAGTGATAAAACCGGGTGTTCAATTGAGCGTTCAAGATCTTGGTCGTACAGGTTATAGACACTTAGGGGTAAGTAAAACAGGCAGTTTAGATCCCTACTCACAAATTATTGCTAATCGTTTAATTAATAATAATGACAACGATGCAGTGCTTGAGATCACTGTTGGTTTATGCGAGTTGACGTTTTTATGTAGCTCAGTAATAGCGCTTCATGGTGCCGACTTACAAGCAAGCATTGATGGTGAACCAATTTACCCAGGCTGGAGTTATAACGTCAAAGCCAATCAAACTATGTGCTTTAATACAGGTCGCGCAGGCTTAAGAGCCTATTTAGCGGTTAAAGGTGGTATTAAAACACCGCTTATTATGGAGTCGCGCGCTACTGATTTAAATGCATGTTTTGGCGGGCTTAATGGCAATGCGCTTAGCGCAGGCGATATTTTACCTATAGACGAATACATTAATAATGACTTTAAACAAACAGGTGCGTTAACCCCTGCTAAACGGCAAATAATTAGGGTTCACTCAAGTCCACATAGCAACACCCTTGGTCAAGAAATTACAGATACTTTTGTAAATACACGCTTTAAGGTATCCCACAATAGTAACCGCATGGGAGTCAGGCTTGAAAACGCAGCCAACTCCCTTACACATACTCACTCACTGCCATCAATAGGCGTTAGCCCAGGGAGCATACAATTACCCCCAAACGGTGAACCTATTGTATTACTAAATGATGCTCAAACTACTGGTGGCTATCCTCTACTTGGGACGGTAATAGAAGCTGATCTTCATCAGTTCGCACAATTTAGACCGGGCGATTCAGTAAAGTTTGAATACGTCACGATTGAAGATGCAGCTAAAGCGCAGCGCAAATTAAATGGCCATTTAGAACAGTTAAAAATTGCACTTAAATATAAAAGGTAACCTGTCATGAAAGTGCCTCATGTTGTGTTTTGTAATTGGTTTTACAAAAAATATGTCTGAAATTAAATAACCAAGGCACTTTTAATTAAAAGTCACGGCGTAAGCCTTCCCCATAAAGTAGTATTTGGAATGTATAGCAAATGCTAGAACCCATAAATGGCTCATTGTAAGTATGCTTTGATATTATTAATGCTACACATTTTAGATTTATATTTAATGGATACTTTGCATTTGTCTTCTATACATCACGCACCATCATGGTGCTAAAACTATATGTAAATGTAGCTTATAAACACGCTCAAGCTCACGATAGCTCAAGCATTGAACAGCAATAATGGTGTAAAAACAATCATTGCAACCACATTTTAACCTTTTTGGTGCACTCAACTTTCCCTTGGTGCATAAATTATTCTTAATTAATTGTAAAAGCAGTGTGACTTGAGTAATTATTTCTGATAAAACAAGGTTTCGCAGCATCGCAAAGTTGCCTTGCTGCACACATAATAGGAATGAGGAGTTACTATGTGTTCAATTTTTGGTGTATTAGATATTAAATCTAACGCCGCTCAGTTGCGTACCCAAGCAATTGAAATGTCGAAGCTGCTTAGGCACCGTGGTCCTGATTGGTCTGGTGTTTATTCATCTGAAAAAGCGATTTTAGTGCATGAGCGCCTAGCCATTGTTGGCGTATCAAGCGGCGCACAGCCTTTATACAACCCTGAAAAAACAAATATTTTAGCGGTTAATGGCGAAATTTATAACCACAAAGAACTGGCAGCAGAGCTAAATGTTGATTTCGAATTTCAGACTCAGTCAGACTGTGAAGTTATTTTAGCGTTATACAAACAAAAAGGTCCTGAGTTTTTAGATGACCTAAATGGTATTTTTGCATTTTGTTTATACGATGAAGAAAACGATGCTTACCTAATTGGTCGTGATCACATTGGCATTATTCCACTTTACACTGGCCACGATGAGCACGGTAACTTTTATGTTGCCTCTGAGCTTAAAGCGCTTTCACCAATATGTAAGCACATTGAAGAGTTCCCTCCGGGTCATTACCTTTATAGTAAAGATGGAGAGCTTAAGCCTTATTACAAACGTGACTGGGAAACTTTCGACGCAGTTAAAGATAACAGCGCAGAAGCTCAAGACGTTAAAGAAGCATTAGAAGCTGCAGTTAAGCGCCAGCTAATGTGTGATGTGCCTTACGGTGTGCTACTTTCTGGTGGTTTAGACTCATCTGTTATTTCGGCTATTACACAACGATTTGCAGCTAAACGTATTGAAGATAATGATGAAAGCGATGCATGGTGGCCTAAGCTTCACTCATTCTCTGTTGGTCTTGAAGGTTCACCTGATTTAGCGGCTGCACAAAAAGTGGCTGATATGATCGGTACTGTTCACCACCCTATCATTTTTACTATTCAAGAAGGTATTGACGCACTACGTGAAGTTATTTACCACATTGAAACGTACGATGTAACCACTATTCGCGCATCAACCCCTATGTATTTAATGGCTCGTCAAATTAAAGCAATGGGTATTAAAATGGTGCTTTCGGGCGAAGGTGCAGATGAACTATTTGGTGGGTACTTATACTTCCATAAAGCGCCAAACGCACAAGAGTTTCATGAAGAGTTAAACCGTAAAGTGTCTAAACTGCATATGTTTGACTGTTTACGTGCTAATAAATCAATGGCGGCTTGGGGCGTTGAGGCACGTGTACCGTTCCTTGATAAAGAATTTGTTGATGTTGCAATGCGCATTAACCCTGAAGCAAAAATGTGTAAAGATGGCAAAATTGAAAAACACATTTTGCGTGCAGGCTTTGACGGCTACCTACCAGAGGAAGTGTTATGGCGTCAAAAAGAGCAGTTTTCAGATGGTGTTGGCTACAGCTGGATTGATACATTAAAAGAGTTTGTAAACGAGCAAGTAAGCGATCAAGAACTTGCTAACGCTAAGTTTAAATACCCTATTAATACACCAGACTCTAAAGAAGCATACTACTACCGTACAATTTTTGAAGAGCATTTCCCAGGTGATGCATCAGCTAAGTGTGTACCACATGGTAAGTCAGTGGCGTGCTCTACCCCTGAAGCACTTGCTTGGGATGCATCATTTCAAAATAATGCAGATCCTTCTGGCCGTGCTGCGGGCGTTCATAACGACGCATATGCAAGCAAAGGCTAAACGCTCTTGTTTAACGCAGCATAGGCCTTTTTGGCTCATGCTGCGCTTTATTAAACATACCTTTACCGAATCTGTTTTTTATAGCCATAAACTTAACTTATTAGGCTCAAGTGCCTTAATAGTTATTTATAAAAATGGGCTTACCTCTAAAATGATGCAGCATATAGCATCAAAGTCTAAGCACCCTGCTACCGTATTTTTAAATCTTAATGAAATATCCAAACCCAGATGTAAAATTCGTTGGTTTAATCAAAAAAACGAAATTAAACGCTGCGGGCATGGCACTTTAGCAGCCGCTAAATGCTTAATAAATCATTTTAATTACTGCCCTAAAGTATTTGTGTCATCCTCTGATGAGCTATTTAATATAAATATTAAAAGGCAAAAAGCACACCTCAAATTACAAACACTTAGCTTGTATAAAACAAACTATACAAAAGAGCTAACTGCTTTATTTTCTCTCCCTATAAAAGCGACATATAGTAGTGCAAATAAAAATAGTTATACAGTTTTGCTATTTGATTCAAAAGAAGATTTAGAAAACTTACAGGTTGATTTTATCGGCTTAACTAAAGCTCATAACAATGCAGTTATTGCGCTGAGCATGTTAAGTTTTAACAACGAGAAAGCAGTGGCGCATTTTAGGTATTTTGCACCTCAATTTGGTGTAAATGAAGATGCGGCCACAGGCTCTGCGGTATCGGTTATCGCGCCAATTATATTTAGACTAACTGGTTTAAATAAAGTTAAGTTAGAACAAAAATCAAGTAGTGGTGCGTTGTTACAGTTTATATATAACAACGCTCATGTTGAAGTGAGTTAAATAAGCTTATTGCGGTCGTAATAAGCAAAGTGCAAAGTAGTTGCTGTCATCCTGCCATGTTTGCTCTAAGTTTAAGTTAGCTTGCCCTGCAAGTTGTTTAAACGACTCAAGAGTATACTTATGTGAATTTTCAGTATGAATACTTTCACCTTTAATAAAATCTACTCGTTGGTTATTTATCACCACACTTTGGTCGCACTTACTCACCAAGTGCATTTCTATGCGGCTATGCTGTTCGTTAAAGCGCGATTCGTGACTAAAGTTATCTAAATCAAAAGTACCATTAAGCTCGTTATTAATTCTTTGTAGTAGGTTTTTATTAAATGCTGCGGTAATACCCGCTTTATCGTTATAGGCATCAAGTAATACTTGGCGCTCTTTTACTAAATCAATGCCAATTAATACATAACCATTAACACCACATAAGCGGTGAAAGTTATTCATAATTTCGATAGCTTTTACTGGTGCAAAGTTACCAAGTGTCGAGCCTGGGAAATAAACTAAGTTTGTTTGGCTATCTAGGGATGTATCTTTGGTTAGCTGCTTTACCATTTGACTATGAGTAAAGTCGCCGAGTAGTGGCGAAATAGATAACTCAGGAAATAACGGCGATAAATGCGCTAGGGAGTAGTTGAGCATTTCTGATGATATTTCAAAAGGAACAAACGTTTTAACATTGCTCATATGAGCAAGTAAATACGCAACCTTTTTACCCGAGCCACAACCAGGTTCTATTATTGATAGATTTTCAGGAAGCATATTTGCAATTGCTTTTGAGTAATCCTCTAAAATAGCCAGTTCTGTACGTGTAACGTAATATTCTTTTAGTGACGTTATTTGCTCAAATAATGCAGCGCCTTTGTCATCATAAAAATACTTACATGGCAGTGTTTTTTGTTGCTGTGCGAGCCCGCTGAGTACATCGGTTAAAAACTCAGTGTCGGTTATGTTGCACTGTTTTATTGCTGTTAGTTGGCTCATTGTATGTCCTTTGCTAGTCTAATTCCGCTGCACATCCACGCTTGGTGTGGGTAATAAAAGTTTCTATAGGTTTGTCGCAAATGGTTTTTTGGTGTAAGTACACACCCGCCACGTAACACCATTTGATTGTTCATAAATTTACCATTGTATTCGCCAGCTACTCCTTCAATTGGTTTAAAGCCGGGGTAAGGTAAATATGCGCTATTCGTCCACTGCCAACATGCATCATTTAATTGCTCTATGTTTGCTTCACCTTTTGCTTGCGCCGGCATTAAGTAGACATCAACCTTTTTATACACCTCACTATTTTGAGCTGCATACTCCCATTCAAATTCAGTTGGCAAACGCGCTTTTGCAAAATGAGCATAAGCACTGGCCTCAAAATAATTAACATGGCAAATGGGGGCGTCTAAATTTAGTGGCTGTAGCCCATAATGTGTAAATTCGTACCACTGTTCATTAATGCATTGCCAATATAGCGGTTGCGTTAAGTGATTTGCTTGAATGTTTGCCCAGCCATCACTCAACCAATAATCGGCGGTGTTATACCCACCTGCATTAATAAACTCTAAATATTCGCCATTAGTAACTAATCTGTTTGCAAAGCTAAATGGATGAATGAGTACTTGGTGCTTTGGCTGCTCGTTATCGTATGCAAATTCGGCTTCTGCATTAGTACCGATATTTATAATTGCTTGGTCAAACTCTATAAACTCAATAGCTTTAACGTTATCTTGTATGTCTGTTTGGTGCTGAGATTCAGTAAGGTACTTTGGATATAAAGGATTGACAGAAAAATTATATTTTATGTCCATGAGCATTAGTTCTTGATGTTGCTGCTCATGATTTAAGCCCAGTTCAATAATGTTTTTAATATGATCATCAAGTGAGGTGTTTAGTAACTCAGTTACATGCTTATCCACGTAGGCTCTGTAAGCTATTACTTCTTCAAGCGTTGGCCTTGATAAACTTGCGCGGTTTGCACGCTTAAATTGCTCTCCTATGCCGTTATAGTAAGAGTTAAATAACATTTTAAAATGTGGATTAAATACACCGTACTGCTCATCATAGACACTTAATAAAAACGTTTCAAAAAACCATGTTGTATGTGCCAAATGCCATTTAATGGGGCTTGCATCTGCCATCGCTTGTAGCTGGCAGTCTTCAGCACTGAGGGAAGCAATAATATTTAAACTTTCGCTTCTTATATTTATAAAGCGGTTAACCAACTCATTGTTGTGGGAGGTGCTTGCAGCGCTCTGACTCATAATAGTATTAATCCTTTGCCTATTTACTTAAAATATAGCCTAGACCTTGAGTAGTGTTAAATCATATTCATATTACAACTTGATTAAAGTAAAACATCAGCCTATAAAATAATAACAACTCTCATTAGTAAGTATTAAACAATAAAAAATAATATGATCTTTTTTTATTTTATTAAGTACCATAATGCTTTTAATACCAAACTATTTTTTAACGCTCACTGAACTTGTCAATTTTTGATTAAACATTACTAAATCATAATTTTGGCTATATAAACAGCGTTTTAAATACAAATTCATTTACATTTAATATTTAACTCATACACTAGTAGCTGTATGATCACTCTTCAAATTAGTTAGTCTTCAAATAATTACAGTATTACTTTTTACTTAATATTTAAAGGCTAATGTAATTCGATATAACGCCGATTTATTTTGGCTTGTTAGGACAACAATAGAGGTATTGCATGAAGGAAAATCATGACAAATATAGTATCGACAATACGGATTACACCGTAGGTCAGGATAATGTACAAAAATGGGGCTTTGATATACACAACCCTGTTTTTGGTATTAGTGCAGGCCTGATTGTCATTTTTTTAATCGCCATTTTGGTTACTGAGCCGCAAACTGCAAAAGCCGCACTTGACGGTGTTAAGCTCGATATTATTAATAATTTTGATGCTTTATTTATGTGGGCAGCAAACTTTTTTGTATTATTTTGCTTAGCATTAATTGTATCTCCTTACGGTAACATTCGCTTAGGTGGAGATGATGCTAAACCATCACATTCTCGTATCTCTTGGCTTGCCATGTTATTTGCTGCTGGTATGGGTATTGGCCTTATGTTTTGGGGCGTAGCAGAACCTGTAGCCTATTTTACTGGCTGGTATGAAACACCACTTAACGTAACAGCAAATACACCTGAAGCTGCAAAACTTGCCATGGGTGCAACTATGTTCCATTGGGGATTACACCCATGGGCAATTTACGCAGTTGTTGCGCTCTCTTTGGCATTCTTTACCTACAATAAAGGGTTACCCCTTTCAATTCGTTCTATTTTTTACCCAATATTGGGCGACAAAGCTTGGGGCTGGCCTGGTCATATAATTGATATTTTAGCCGTGCTTGCGACTTTGTTTGGCCTTGCTACATCATTAGGTTTAGGTGCTCAGCAAGCATCTGCTGGTATTAACCACGTATTTGGAACAGATGGCGGTGTTGGCTCTCAAATATTAGTTATAGTGGGGGTAACACTACTGGCTATTATTTCAGTTGTGCGCGGTATTGATGGCGGCGTAAAACTTTTAAGTAACATTAACATGTTAATTGCTTTTGCATTATTAGTGTTTGTTTGCTTAGTGGGTTTTGCTGTTGCTATGGGTAATGTACCTAATACTATTATGGGTTATGTTGAAAATATAATTCCTCTTAGTAATCCTCATGGTCGTGAAGACGAAACATGGATGCATGGCTGGACTGTATTTTATTGGGCTTGGTGGATTTCGTGGTCACCGTTTGTAGGTATGTTTATAGCACGCGTATCACGTGGTCGAACTATTCGAGAGTTCTTAATTGCGGTATTACTAATCCCTACGCTAGTTACTATTTTATGGATGTCGATTTACGGCGGTATTGCAATTGATCAAGTGGTTAAAGGTGTTGGTAGCTTAGGCACAAACGGTTTAACCGATGTACCGTTAGCCATGTTCCAAATGCTTGATGAACTACCTATGGCTAATATTTTATCGTTTATTGCTATTGTGTTAGTGTTAGTATTTTTTATTACTTCGTCTGACTCAGGCTCGCTTGTAATAGACTCTATTACAGCAGGCGGTAAAATTGATGCACCCGTGCCACAGCGTATCTTTTGGGCATCGGTAGAAGGCGCTATTGCAGCAGCTCTACTTTGGATTGGTGGTACAGAGGCTATTCAAGCGCTTCAAGCAGGTGCGGTATCAACTGGCTTACCATTCACCATTGTATTATTACTTATGTGTGTAAGCTTATTATTAGGTTTACGTACTGAGCCACGCTCAGCTAAGTAAATAAGTAATATATTTTAAACACTAAAACGCCGCATTATTGCGGCGTTTTTTATGTTTACAGTTAAGCCCTAATGGCTCTTGTGAACAATGTAATCACATTATGTAGACTCTTCCCTTCAGGGCAGCAAGACCTACTAATACCATCGCTCAAAGCTGCTGTTAGCTTAAAATCTCACTCAGTGTTGTATCGCTTCTGTAATGATATTGAATTTGCGCCATTAACAGCTCTGCCGTTGCTAATGCGTCAATTAACGCATTGTGATTATGATAAGCAGGCAGTGAATAGCGTTTTCGACAATCATTTAACCTTACTGAGCCTAACTTACTTTTAAATAACCGCCCTAGTAACCCTTGTCGTGCATGTAGCGCTTTTCGTTCTATTTCCATTGTATCTACTAATGCAAACTCAATTCCTTCGCTTATACGAGCTAATAAAGCATTATTTAAAAAGTGACGTTCAATGGCGGCATAATGCACAACAACAATTTTACCACTTAACGCATTTAATAAAGGCCCTAAAATAGAGGCTAAGTCAGGAGCTTCATCTACTTCTGAGTGGGTAATACCATGAATAACTATGGATTCTTCACTTAAGCTCTTTCGGGGTTGTACAACCCAGTGTTTACTTTGCTTGCAAAACACTCGCTCTAAACTAAACGGTACTAAACCAACACTCACAATATCGTCCACTTCGCTATTTAGACCAGTCGTCTCAAAATCTAAAGCCACAAAAGGAACATCTTTTAGAGGGGTTTTAATATCACTGAATGCATGAGTATAAAAATGCCTTAAAAAAATATTTTTAGTTTTAGAGGCATTTTGCTGATATTTTTTTTCCCAATTAGCTTTGTTATACGAGCGGTTACTCATCAGTGTTTTACACCTACATTTGCAGAGTAACTAAATTTTAAATAGCTTTGTGCTTTTTCAAGTATTGCAAACGCCTCTTTTAAATTACGCTGCTCAAACGGTGACAATAAATGCGGGTCTAGGTCATTATCTGGCTCTTCACCTTGCTCTATTTGCCAAGCCTGGTGACGTATCCGCATCATGGCGATGTATTCCAGTGAATCTCGTAAATCTTGTGCCTTACCTTCTGGAAGTAACTTGGCCTCTATAATATCCTCTAAGCGCTCAAACGAGTTTTGCTTACGAGAGCCAATGGCTAAAGCATGTACTCTTATTACATCTGACAGAGGTGCTGTTCCTCTACGCTTTAGGTTCATTGAGCGCTTGTGCTGGCCATTATGCTCAAGGACAAACCCTTTAAAAAAGCCCAGAGGTGGTGTTCTATTACGTGCGTTTGAAGCCATGTTTGCTAAAAACACTCTATTAGTTTTACTTTGCTTAGCAATAAATTTTTTAAGCTCTTCCGCCCACTTGGTTTTGCCCCATACACCATCTAAATCAAAAAATATTGAGCTATTTAATAACGCTTGCGGCTTAGGCTGCTCAATCCATTGTGTAAATTGATCAAACCACTGCGAGCGTGTTTTACGCCACTTTTTAAATGACGCCATAATTTCACCATCACAATAGGTATAGCCACATTGCGCTAAGCCATCGCATACAAAATCAGAAATATTTTGAAAGTAATCGTTGTGCTTATCGTCATCGTAACTGTCATCTAAAATAAGCGCGTTATCTTGATCGGTTACAATTAGCTGCTCATCGCGTGCCATTGAGCCAAGGGCTATAAAACAATACGGAACAGGTGGCGGGCCAAACTTTTCTTCAGCTAAGACCAATAAACGTTGCTTAAATGTACGCCCTATTACGGCCATTGCAGTGCCGACCATATGCGAATTTGCATCTTCGTTTACCATACGTACAAAAACATTGGGTAATTGGCGCGCATAGTGTGCTAAATCTTCGATTGTTTGTTGCGCTAATATTCCGCGTACTAACAATAAGCTACTTTGTGACTCATAGCGTAAAATATCAGAAAGAGAAATAACCCCAATTGGGCGGCGTTTTTGAACTACAGGTAAATGGTGTAAGTTGTCGCGAAGCATAGCTAGTACCGCTTCAAACACGTACGCGTTTGCATCTAACAATACCAAATTAGTTGACATAATTTGCTCAGCTTTTACGTTAAGCGCTAAGCCCTCTGCAACCACTTTAGTTCTGAGATCTCTGTCGGTAATAATACCTGCAATTTGGCCGTCATCTTCTTCAGGGTCATCACTAATTGGCTTGTTAGCATCGGTAACTAAAACTGACGAGACTGCTTCTTCAGTCATAATTTTAGCTACATCTTGTACTGTGGTTTGCGTATCAACAGTCACAACATCACGATGAATCAAGGATTTTACTTTTGCAGTGGTTAAGTCATTCCCGTCTGCCTGCTCAACAATTGCTTGACGAAGGCGTACATTGCCATCTTCTTCAAAGTAATCTGCAAACGAATCAAATTCATCACAATAGCGATTAAATATGTCAACGTTAATACAATAAACAAGCGTATCTTCTAGTGCTTTAGCAGGAAAGCGGACTTTGCGATTCATAAGTAGGCCCATTTGACCAAATATTCCGCCAACTTCTAAACGATTATAGAGTTCGTTATTACGACGATATATTTCGACAGAGCCACTTCTAATAACAAATAAATCTGCTATGTCTTGGCCAAGCGTTAAAATGTCGGTTTGTGATCGGTAATAAGCTACTTCAACTTGTTGAGCAAGCTCGTTTAGAGCCTTAGTTGGTAAATCATCAAATGGTGGGTGCTGCGCTAAAAACTGCGCTATTTCAACTTGTTCAGCTTGCATTGGGGATTCCTTGTGAGCACACAATAAGGCATGTATATGCTTAAGTGGCTATCTTAACAAACAAATATAGCCAAGCAAGATTTAACTAATAGCCACAACTCTTTAAAATTAAAAGTGTAGTGGCTATAACTATAATTGCACTTTAAGTTAGCTTTTCAAGTTCTTGTTCAAGCTCTTTAGATTCATCGCCTCGAGGGGTTGTAAACCGTGCTAAGCCTAAATAAATAACAGGCGTAAGGTAAAGCGTAAACAAAACAGCCAGTGCGAGGCCGCCAAATACCACCCAACCGATGGCATTACGTGCTTCAGCACCTGCCCCTGTAGACATAATTAATGGTAACGCACCTAACAAGGTTGATATAAGAGTCATGGTAATTGGTCTTAAACGTACTAATGCGGCTTTTTCTACTGCATTTCTTACTGATAACCCTTGGTCGCGTAATTGATCGGCAAACTCAACCAGTAAAATGGCGTTTTTAGCAATTAAACCTATCAGCATAACTAAGCCGATTTGAGAATATATGTTTAACGATGTTCCCGTTAAATAAAGCGCTAAAATTGCAGAAGTAATCCCAAATGGTACGGTTATCATAACTACAATCGCGCTGTTTACATTTTCAAACTGAGCAGCCAACACTAAAAATACAATTAAAAAAGCCAGTACATAAGTTACAAGTACTTCGCTAGATGTTTCCTCATAAGTCAGTGCTTCACCTTTAAACGCAAGTGCAATACCTGGCGCTAGCGATTGCTCAGACACTAACTTAATTTGTTCAACCAACGATGCAATAGTTAATCCTTCTGGCAATTCCATACTTAGCTCTATAGAGCGGCGCTGCGCATGTCGCTCTAGTTCAGCTGCTACGCCTTCTTCAGAAATATAAGCCACACTACTCAAAGGCACTAAGCTGTTATTACCTGCCCTTATGTATAAATTAGCCAAATCGCTCGGATCGTTTATTGTTTGATTCTGTGCTTGCAACATTATGGGAACAGATTGATCACCTATGTTTAAATCTTCAATATCATCGCCATTAATGGCCGCTCTTAGTGTAATAGCAATGTCGCTGAGCGCAACGCCAAGCTCTTGTGCGCGTCGTCTGTCTATATTTACTCTAAGCTGTGGTTGTGAAGGCTGATAAGAAATACGCACAGGTGCAACTTCGGGTACTGCTTTTTCAAGTGCTGCAGAGAACTGCTGAGCGGCTTTGAATATTTGCAGGTAATCTTGCCCTAGTAAAGCAATCTCCACACCACCTCCTTGGCCACGTAAATTTAAACTATTGGCACCGCCTGGAAATGCAGGAGCACCGGGAATATTACCCAAGGGCTCACGAATTTTGTTGATTATTTCTTGTTGGCTAAAGTGCCTTTCATCCCAGTGTTTCAGTGGCACAGTAATAAATACGATATTTGGATCCCACTGGCCAACTACGGTGTAAATTGATTCTATTTCGCCACTATCAATAAAGGGTAATAAAATATCTTCCATTTTTATGGCTTGTCTATCCATAAAATTAAGCCCTACACCATCAGGTCCGCGTGCAAATATACGTATTTTTCCGCGATCTTCACTTGGCAATAATTCACTGTCTAAACTCGTATATAAAGCGCCAGAGCCACCTGCAACTAATAAACAAGCAATAAACGTAAGCCATGCATGATCAAGCACCCTATGAATTGATTTTGTATAAATACCACCAAGCCAGTGGCCTAGCTTTGCAAATGGATGAAAACCACCCTGCTTTAGCTTTAATTTAGAGGTAAGTGCAGGGACTAAAGATAGCGCTACAAAACTTGATATAATAACCGCACCTGCAAGTACACCACCAAACTCTCTAAATAATCGCCCTGCAGTTGAAGGTAAAAAGGCGATAGGTATAAATACAGCAGCCAACACGGCTGTAGTTGCCACTACTGCAAAAAACACTTCTCGTGTGCCTATTACCGCAGCTGCACGCCTACCTAGCCCTAAGCCTCGTTGACGCTGAATGTTTTCGCTTACTACAATGGCGTCATCAACAATTAAACCAGTAGCAAGTACAAGGGCGAGTAACGTTAAAATATTAATCGAAAATCCAAGTGCCCATATGAGTGCGAGCGAGCCAATTAAGGCAACGGGAATTGCAAATGCCGGTACGAGTGTGGCCCGCCAAGAGCCGATAAAAACCCACAGTGTTATCACTACTAATAGTACAGTAAGCAATAAAGAGTAAATGACCTCATCAACTGAGCTTCTTATAAACTGTGCATCATCAGAAGTAAGGGTGAACTCCATTTCAGGAAAACGTGTTTGCATACTGTTGATGAGCTTTAATACCTCATCAGATATTTCTATTGTATTTGATTGTGCTTGGCGAATTATTTCCATGCCTATAACAGGTTTACCATTAAGTCTTACCATAGAGCGCGGATCGGCAGGCCCAAAGTAAACAGCTGCAATATCGCTAATACGGGTATCGCCTTGAATTATTATGTCGCCCACTTGTTCAGGGGTGATTGATGTAGCATCAGCTCGCACGATAATTTGCTGATCGTTTGCCTTTAAGCTCCCTGCTGGTACATCAAATGGCGCTTGGCTAAGTACTTGTGCTACATCTGGGATAGTTAAATTAAAGCTGCTCAGTTTAAGCGGGTCGATTCGTACTCTTAATACTCGCTCTCTATCACCGTTTAAACGTACATCAGCAACCCCTGGAATAGTTAAAAATTGTGGGGCTAAGTCAACATCAACTCTCTCAGTTAGTGCTTCAAGCGATAAACTACCACTGGAGACCGTTAATGAGACAACGGCTTCTGCATCATTATCGGCTTTAATAATTGATACTCGCTCAACTTCTTCAGGGAGATCGCGTTGAACGCGCGCTACCGATTCTCGCGTTTCATTGGCGGCATCGTCTAAATTAATACCTGGTCTAAACTCAACGACAATACGCGAGTTTCCTTCTTCACTTTGCGCTCGTATGGATTTAACACCACTTACGCGAGCTACCGCACCTTCTAATTTACTGGTTACTTCAGTGTCTACTGTTTCTGGGGAGCCACCTGGAAATGGAGCGGAAACAGTAATACGCGGCCTATCTACATCAGGAAGCTCTCTAACCTCAACCCCTGCAATAGCTGCAATGCCGGCAATAATAATAAGTAAGTTAAGTACCACAATGAGGACTGGGCGGCGAATCGCCATTGATGGTAAGTCTTGCATCATAGGTTGCTGTTTCATACCTACTCCTGCGTATCTGCTGCATTGAAGCTTAGCGCTTGCTGAGTACGCAAGCGCTGTACGCCTTCAATAACTAAAATATCATCTTTATTTAAAGGCCCAGATACTAATAAACGCCCTGAAAGACGCTGCTCTATTTTTACTTCAACGCGTGTGGCTTTGTTATCAACACTTGTCCACACATACGGCCCCGTTGCTCCCCACAGTAATGCAGCTTCTGGTATTGCGGCATAATTATCACCTAACACTTCAATATGAACTCTAAAACTCATACCCGGTAAAAACTGCTGGTTGGCGTTGTTTAGCTTTGCTTTTACACGCAGGGTACGTGTTTGGGGATCGATTCTTGAATCTAAGTAAGCAATTTCAGCCTTAATTGGCTTTTCTGACTGCCACGGAAATACTGCTATATTGCTCTTATTACGAAGCATAGATATAGCTGACTCTGGCGCATTAAAATTAATGTACAAATCACTGGTATCATCAATACTCGCTATTTCAGTTAGCTCAGAGATTCTATCGCCAACTTCTACATCAGTGAGGCCCATAATACCGTTTAAAGGGGCAATAACTTTTCTATCCTCAAGCTCTGTTTGTGCTTGAGTTAAAGTAACTTTTGCAAGTTCAACAACCGTTTTAGCATCATCTACATCACTTTTTGGCACAGCCCCCTTGGCTTGGCTTTGCTGTAATCGCTCTAGTATTCGTTGCGTATCAGCAAGTTTAATTTTAGCTTCATCAAGTGCGGCTTTTTGTCTACGTGAATCAAGTTCGAGTAAGGTCTGGCCTTTTTTCACTTTATCGCCTGGTTTAAAATGTACAGCGGTTACCCTATCACCCACCGCTGGGTATAACATAACTGAATGAATAGCCTCAGTATTACCAACAGCTTGAACTTGTTGCTTAGCACGCTCGAATGTTAGTTTTTGTACCACTACATTTGCACTTATTGCTGGTAAAGTAACAAATACTAAAGCACTAAACATGCTGGTTAATAAAATTCGCGATTTCAAAGTAACACCCTAATTAATTATTATTTACATTACCGTACGAAGTTTAACAGCTGTTTGATCAATAACTAGGTTAGAACGATAAATTGGCAGAACAATGAGATGAAATAGCGTTTGTAATACCAATTTAAGCATAATCTAAACCAGCGTACTTATGTGGTAGCTAAAACAAAAAAGCCCAGCAAAAGCTGGGCTAATAAAACGTAATATATAAATATTATTTACCGCGCTGAGCATCCTTTTGCGCTTTTTTAGCTTCTTTACGTTGCTGTAAAACAGCTTGGGCTTCATTACCAATGTGCCCTTCGCCACGCGCTTGAGCAAGCTCAATTTGCTTTTGACGTTCAGCAAAACGAGCGCGTTGCTCATCAGTCACATCATCAATACAATGGTGACACGATACACCTTCCATGTACTCTGGTTTTTGCTTTTCTTCTTCAGTGATTGGCATACGACACGCATGACACTGATCGTATGAGCCTTTTTGTAAATCATGATTTACCGCTACACGGTTATCAAATACAAAACACTCGCCTTCCCACATGGTTTCTTCTTTTGGTACTTCTTCTAGGTATTTTAAAATACCACCTTCTAAGTGATAAACCTCGTCAAAACCTTGCTCTTTCATGTAGGCAGTTGATTTTTCACAGCGAATACCGCCGGTACAAAACATAGCCACTTTTTTGTGTTTTTCAGGGTCTAAGTTTTCTTTAGCCCACTGCGGGAACTCGCGGAAAGTTTTAGTGTTAGGGTCGACTGCATTTTGAAAAGTTCCGATTTCTATTTCGTAATCGTTACGTGTATCAATAAGAATAACTTCAGGGTCAGATATAAGTGCGTTCCATTCATTAGGCTTAACATAGCTACCTACCACTTTAAGTGGGTCAACACCTTCAACACCCATGGTAACAATTTCGTTTTTAAGCTTTACTTTTGTACGGTAAAACGGACATTCGTCATCGTATGACTCTTTAGTAACTATATTTTTAAGGTTATCTTGGGTGTCTAACCACGCGAGTAAGTTATCTATACCTTCGCGTTTTGCCGATACAGTACCGTTAATACCTTCAGCTGCAAGTAATAAAGTACCACGTACTTCGTTTGCTTCCATTACTTCTAAAAGTGGTTTACGTAGCGCTTCAAAATTGGGTAAGCCTACAAACTTGTACATTGCACATACTACAAAGTGCTCGTTTGTTACATTATCTTTATGAACAGCAGTCATTTTTGTTTCCTATTTTGCTTTGATAGCCTTAAGTGGCGTTTACCGAATCGTAAATCCGGCGCATATGGGGCGCGTATTTTACGCTTTTTATAATTAATTGCAAAAAATAGCGCTATAGATTGGTTTTTACTGTCGGCATAACCCCTGTGTAAGCTATAATGCGGCCATTAATTTAAGTTGCACATTGGAGAACACGACTTTGCACTTTACTGATCTTGGGATTGATACTCGCCTTGAAACACAATTAGCACATCAAGGGATCACCCAGCCCACAGATATTCAAGCACATGCAGTGCCTACCGCACTTGCAGGGCATGACATTTTCGCTCAGTCTAAAACTGGGTCGGGCAAAACATTAGCGTTTTTGTTACCTGCAGTTCAGCGAGTAATGAAACAAAAAGCGCTCAGTAAACGCGATCCTCGTGTACTTATCGTTGCGCCAACCCGTGAACTTGCAACGCAAGTATTTACTCAATTGCGCTTATTAATTGCAGGCGCAAATATCAAAGCTGTAAAAATATTAGGCGGTGAAAACTTTAACGATCAAATTAAAGCACTGCGTAACGACCCGCACTTTGTTGTTGCAACACCTGGGCGTTTGGCCGATCACATCACAAAGCGCTCATTACAATTAAGTGGTTTAGAGCTGTTAATTTTTGATGAAGCTGACCGTATCCTAGATTTAGGTTTTACTGAACAACTTAAAATGATTAATGAGCAAGCAAATCACCGTTTGCGCCAAACATTATTGTTTTCGGCAACACTTGATCATGCACAAGTAGATGCACTTTCACGCAACTTATTAAAAAAACCAAAACAAATTACGCTTAGCGCAGCAAACGAGCAGCACAGTGATATTAAACAAACTCTTTATTTAGCTGATCACCTTGATCACAAAGAAGCGTTACTTGAACACTTTTTAAAGCAAGACGATGTTGGTCAATGTATTATTTTTACAGCAACACGTGCCGATACCAGCCGTTTAAGTGAAGCTTTAAATGAAAAAGGGTTTAAATCGGTCGCGCTCGCTGGCGATTTAACACAAAGCAAACGCCTTGAAATCATGGACTCGTTTAGCCGTGAAAACTTTAAAATACTAATTACCACCGATGTCGCTTCACGTGGCTTAGATTTATTAAGTGTAACGCACGTAATTAACTTTGATTTACCAAAACATGCAGAAGAATATGTACACCGTATAGGCCGTACAGGCCGTGCTGGTTTCAAAGGTAATGCTTTATCGCTTGTTGGCCCTAAAGACTGGGCAAGCTATTTAGCAATAAAATCGTTTTTGAACGATGAGCTTGTATTTGCAAGTGTTGAAGGTTTAAAAGCTAAATTTAAAGGTATTAAAGAGAAAAAACCTGCTGCGACTGTAAAAACTAAAATAGTAACGCAGGTTAAAAAACCACACGTTAAACGCAAAGCAAAACCTAAAAAACCAGTGGCACCAATTAAAGCCCCTATGAATATCGATGGCGATTCACCAATGCGCCGCAAAAAAAAGCCTGAGCAGGAATAATTATGAGTTACCTAGGAACAACACAAACCCTATTTGTAAAAGAAGTAAGTAACGAAGGTGCTTACCTTGATGGCCATGACTTAGGTGAAGTGTTTTTACCAAAACAAGAAATTAAACATGAGCTTGAAGCAGGTGATAGCATTAGTGTATTTATATATTTAGATAATGCTAACTTACCTACTGCCACCGTTAAAAAACCACATGCTCAAGTTGGTGAATATGCCCTGCTTCGCGTTAAAGAAATAAACAGTATTGGTGCATTTATAGATTGGGGGCTTGATAAAGACGTACTAGTTCCATTTAACGAACAAAAGCCACGAATGCAAGAAGGCCATTCATACTTAGTTCGTTTGTATCTTGATAATGCAAGCCAACGTATATGTGCATCGAATAACTTTAACCGCTTTTTATCAAAAGATGAGCCTGAATATTCACACCTTCAAGAAGTTGATTTGATTGTTGCTGGTAAAACAGACATTGGTTACAAAGTGTTAATTGAAGAATCTCACTTTGGTGTTGTATTTTATAACATGGTATTCAAAAATTTATTTGTTGGGCAAAAACTTAAAGGGTTTGTTCAAAAGGTACGTGAAGATGGTAAAATTGACGTTGTACTTGAAAAGCCTGGCATGGGTAAAGTAAGTGATCTTAGTGAAAAGATTTTAGAGAAGCTCAAACAAGAAGGTGGAATACTTGCCATTGGTGATAAGTCAGATCCTGAGCTTATAAAAAAGGTTTTCTCAACGAGTAAAGCTAACTATAAAAAAGCAATTGGTGGACTATTTAAACAAGAGCTAATAGAGATTGAAGCGAAATCCATTCGCTTAAAATCTTAATATAAAATATATCCGCTGAGTTCTAACCTAAAATATATTTATAAGGCAATGTACATTGTGTGTATTGCCTTGAATAATCTAACACTTCAACTTCACTTTCTAAATTAAGTGGCGCTAAACGAAATACTTTCTTTTCACACTCTAACTTTTTGTTTTCATGCTGCGATAAGCACTCATTTACCGTAATATGTTGTGTATTTAGAGTCGCCTCATTTTTGTAACATAAGTGATGTGCGTAGCCTTCCATTGTTTTTTTAAAATCAAACATATTAACAGGATACACAGAAATTATATCTGTAACTGTACTGACACCATCATATGCTTTACTTGAAAATACATACTTATTAACCGAAAAGCCAGCAACTATAATTAATATAGAACCTAAAAATAACTTCAAAATAAACCCCTACAACATTTTGATTTTATTAATGTAACACAAAATCTACATAAGGTAAGGGTTTAGCACTAAATAACTGGTTTTTGTTAAGCTAGCTTATTGAACTGTTAACATCTTCCAATACTTTTACTGGATTGTCAGCTTTAGTAATCGGCCTACCAATAACTAAATAATCACTTCCGGCATCTACTGCTTGTTTAGGCGTCATAATACGTTTTTGATCGCCAGCATCACTTCCCTCAGGCCTTATACCAGGAGTAACTAATTTAAAATTATTACCTAGTTCAGCTTTTAAAATTTTAGCTTCTTGAGCTGAGCAAACAACACCATCAAGTCCTGCCTCTTTTGCTAATTTAGCTAGATGCATAACTTGTTGCTGTGCTGACTTTTCTACACCTAAGCGTTTTAGCTCAATTTCATCCATACTTGTTAATACAGTTACAGCAATTAAAAGTGGTGCTTTATCGCCAAATTTTTCGAGTGCTTGTTTAGCTTTACTCATCATTTCAAAACCGCCAGATGCATGTACGTTCACCATCCACACGCCCATATTTGCCGCTGCAGTAACTGCTTTAGCTACCGTATTAGGGATATCATGAAATTTTAAATCTAAAAATACATCAAAGCCTAAATCAATTAACTCTTTAACAAATGAAGGCCCAAAGTAAGTAAACATCTCTTTGCCCACTTTGAGTCGGCAAGTATCAGGTGAAAGTTGCTTTACAAAACTAAGGGCGGCTTCTTGAGAATCATAATCTAGGGCAATAAGAATTTTTTTTGAATGTTCGAAAGACATAGCTATCCTAATGAATGGCAGTAAAGTTATAAATAGTTAGGGGTTATTAAAATCCGTCTAAGCCTCTACTTGGCACAATGGTTTCCCAATGTTTACAAGATGGGCAATTCCAGTAAATTGTGTGACTGGTAAATCCACAGTGCTGACATTGGAAATCAGGTTTTGTGGCTATATACGAAGTAACAAGCTTATCAATTTCATTGAGTACTTCTTTTGTATTTTTATTTTGATTACCCATAAGCTGCAGTAAAAAGCTAAAACCGCGAATAGTCGGTTGGCGCTTTAAACTATCAGTTAAAAAATCAAATGCTTGCTTGGTATGCCCCTGCTCTAATAAAGCTTGGCAATGTTTTATTTTTATTAGCACGCCACCTTTATCTAAAAGGTCATTTAATAAATCATGAAACTGATGAGTTAAATTTAATTGTTTATAGCTATGCGCCAGCTCATCAATAAATAACGGGGCAAACAACGTAAACTGACAAACAAGTTCACGCCAGTAATAAATAGCTTTAACGTAATCCTCGCTTGTATAAGCAGTTAAACCTAGTTCGTAAAGCGGCCTAATTGCTTTGTAATTTAAGCTTATCGCTTTACGCATTAATTGAGGATTATTATTACTCAATGCTAATTCACAATAAAAGTTAGCAATGGCTTTAAAATGCTGCTCTTTAGAAAATAGCTCGCTATGGGCTTCAAACATATTGATGCCTTTTTCCCACTCTCGGGTTTGCGAATAAAGAGTAATAATAGGGTCAAGCGCTTCAGGCTCACCTGCTTTAACAAGCCAGACCAAATGCTCTTCTGCACTATCAAGTAAACCCGCCATAATATAATCTTCGGCAAGTTCTAAACGCGTAGTTGCAGATTCTTTTTCGCTTAAGCTAGGATGCTTTAAAAGGAGTTCATGAATTTTAATAGCGCGGTCTAGTTCACCTCGACGGCGAAACATAGTAGCTAATGTAGAATAATGTTCAACAGAATCAGCGGCTACTTCGAGCAAGTTGATTAAATGCTCTAAACCCTGATCTTCTTCTCTATCAAGTAAAAACTTTAAGCCTTTACTATATTCAGATGTGATCTGTCTGTTAAGTTGATGAGCTTGGTTTTTAGCACTATTTTTACCCATTATCCAGCCGTAACCGGCAGCTACAGGCAGTAGTAAAAACAAAAGCTCAATCATAATTAGGCGTCTTTATTAGCGGCAAGCTTGTTTTTATCTTTTTCAGGCGCTAATTGTTTTTTTAAACGGTAATTTTGCCACTTTAACTTAGAAAATATTTTAAAGCTTATAAAGCAGCCAATTACAACACCTATTAAAAAGCAGATACTTATTATTACAGCTAAAGGTAATGTATTACTGGCAATAATATAATTAATTTGTACTAATTGTGGGTTTTGAGATCCCAATACAAATGCGCAAATGAGAAAAAACGCAACCAGAATAATTTTTAATACCTTAAACAAGTAACTACTCCAATGAGTTAACTAGGCAATACTCTCGTTTACGCGGTCGCGTAATTCTTTGCCAGGTTTAAAATGAGGTACATGCTTTCCTTCAAGCTCAACTGTATCGCCAGTCTTAGGGTTACGACCTGTGCGAGGAGCGCGGAAATGCAAAGAGAAACTACCAAAACCTCTGATCTCAATACGATCCGAAGTAGATAATGAGCCGGCCATTTGTTCAAGAATTTCTTTTACTGCATTTTCAACATCTTTCACTGGAACGTGTGCGTGTTGTTCCGCAAGTGTTTCTATCAATTCTGACTTAGTCATAGCGTTTCCTTAAAAAGAGATATAGGAAGGGCATTAATGCCCTTCCAACTAAAAACTAATTATATATTAGTCTTTTTGTGCATTTGCGAAAGCAGCTGCCATTGCGTTTTCAAACACTGGCTCTTCTTTCTTAAGCTTCTCAAGTACTTCTTTCTCTTCTGCTTCGAAAAGAGCTTTAACTGATAAGCTTAAAGTGCGGTTCTTACGATCAACACCAACGTATTTAACTTCAATCTCGTCGCCTACAGAAACAACAGTAGTTGCATCTTCAACGCGCTCTTGAGCGATATCAGCTACACGGATGTAACCTTCAACGCCTTCGATAAGTTCAACAGTTGCGCCTTTCGCATCAACTTCAGTCACTTTACCTTTAACAATAGCACCTTTTTTGTTTGCATCAAGGTAGTTATTGAATGGGTCAGCTTCGATTTGCTTAACACCTAGAGAGATACGTTCACGCTCTGGGTCAACTTGCAATACGATAGCAGTGATTTCGTCGCCTTTCTTGAATTCACGTACAGCTTCTTCGCCAGGTGTATTCCAAGAAATGTCTGAAAGGTGTACAAGACCATCAATACCACCGTCAAGACCGATAAAGATACCGAAGTCAGTGATTGATTTGATCTTACCAGTAACTTGATCGCCTTTGTTTTGAAGACGAGCAAATTCCTGCCAAGGATTAGCAATACATTGCTTAAGACCAAGAGAAATACGACGACGTTCTTCGTCGATTTCAAGAACCATAACTTCAACGTTGTCGCCAAGGCTTACAACTTTAGAAGGATGGATGTTCTTGTTAGTCCAATCCATTTCAGAAACGTGTACTAGACCTTCAACGCCTTCTTCGATTTCTACGAAGCAACCGTAATCAGTAAGGTTAGTTACACGACCAGAAAGTTTAGAACCTTCTGGGTAACGACCAGCGATAGCTGCCCATGGATCTTCGCCAAGCTGTTTAAGGCCTAGAGATACACGAGTTTTATCTTTGTCGAATTTAAGAACTTTAACTGCGATTTCGTCACCAACATTAACGATCTCTGAAGGGTGCTTAACACGCTTCCAAGCCATATCTGTAATGTGTAGTAGACCATCAACACCACCAAGGTCAACGAATGCACCGTAGTCAGTAAGGTTCTTAACGATACCTTTAACTTCTTGACCTTCAACAAGGTTAGCAAGAAGCTCTTCACGTTCTTGTGAGTTTTCAGACTCGATAACTGCACGACGTGAAACAACAACGTTGTTACGTTTTTGGTCAAGCTTGATTACTTTAAATTCAAGCTCTTTGCCTTCAAGGTGAGTTGTGTCACGTACTGGACGAACATCAACAAGTGAACCAGGTAGGAAAGCACGGATTGAATCAACTTCAACTGTGAAACCGCCTTTAACTTTACCGTTGATAACACCAGTAACAGTCTCTTGCTCTTCACATGCTTTCTCAAGACGGATCCACGCTTCGTGACGCTTCGCTTTCTCACGAGAAAGGATAGTTTCACCGAAACCGTCTTCAATTGCATCTAGTGCAACATCTACTTCGTCGCCTACAGCAACTTCAAGTTCACCAGCAGCATTTTTGAACTGCTCTGCAGGGATAGCACTTTCTGATTTAAGACCAGCATCTACAAGTACAATGTTATTCTCGATAGAGATTACTGTACCTTTAACAATAGAGCCTTGCTCTGCTTCAAAACCCTTTAAGCTTTCTTCAAATAACTGCGCAAAATTTTCTGACATACGAATATACGTCTCATATATTAATACCAATAAGCAACCATGCTGCATGGGGTTGTTAAAATAGCACTGGCATCCTGCTGGCGCATAAAAAGTGTTTAGCTTCGTTTAGGAAGCCGACCTTCAGAGATTGCAATATCAACTAAAGTTATAACTTTATCAAACACTTGCTGAGCATTAAGTTCACTAGTGTCTATCTCGATAGCATCTTCTGCAGGTACAAGCGGAGCAACGGCACGATTCATATCGCGCTCATCACGAGCTTGAATGTCCTGTAATAGACCACTTAGTGTAACATCATGGCCGCGCTCATTCAACTCAACAAAGCGTCTACGAGCACGTTCTTCTGCGCTAGCGGTTAAATATATTTTTAACGGCGCATCTTGAAATACCACAGTGCCCATATCTCTGCCATCAGCAATTAAGCCATTTTCAGTGCGAAACGCACGCTGGCGACGTAATAGTGCTTCACGAACGCGAGGTAAAGCAGCTACTTTCGATGCAGCTGCACCCACTTCTTCATTACGAATAGTGGTTGTTACGTCTTCGCCTTCTAAAATAACTTTTCCTGCATTAGTTTGGCTATCTACCAAAAACTGCACATCTAAGTTTGCAGCAAGCGGGACTAACCCTTCTTCATTATCTAATGCAATTTGGTGATGAAGTGCAGCTAAAGATAAAACGCGATAAATCGCACCGCTATCTAACACATCCCACCCTAACTTGTCGGCTAACAAGCGACAAACAGTTCCTTTACCTGAACCACTTGGGCCATCAACGGTGATCACGGGCATTAATAACGCCTGCATTTAAAACCTCCTGCAATGCACACCTAAATAAACCGCGACATTATACGTCAGTTATTAAAATATATCTGCTATAAGTGTGTAACTTTTTATAAATAGTTATAAAAGCCCTATTCACTTACCGACGCTAAAACATTGAAAAAAGTAGGGAATGTTTTATAAGTACACTTAGGATCATTAATGGTTATAGGCTTTCCGCCTACGGCAACCATTGAAAAACACATAGCAATACGGTGATCGTCATAGGTATCAATAGCAACGTCATTAAATGTTTCCGGTGGTGTGATCTCTATAAAATCTTCACCTTCTACTACATGCGCACCTACTTTACGAAGCTCGGTAGCCATTGCATATAAACGATCTGTCTCTTTTACGCGCCAGTTATATATATTGCGAATAGCTGTTGGGCCTTTGGCAAAAAGCGCAACGGTTGCAAGTGTCATAGCAGCATCAGGGATAGCATTAGCGTCAATGTCTACGCCTTTTAATTCGCCCTTTCTAACCACTAAACGCTCATCATACCACTCTACTTTAGCGCCTACTTGTTCCATTACTTTTGCAAAACCAATATCACCTTGAACCGATTTAGCGCCAACACCTTTAATTTCAATCTCGCCGCCAGCAATAGCTGCTGCTGCAACAAAATAAGAAGCCGACGATGCATCACCTTCAACCATTATGCGTTCAAGTGATTGGTACTGTTGCCCACCTTTTACTTTAAAGGTTGCATAATTATCGTGTTGAACATTAATTCCAAAACGAGCCATAACGCCTAAAGTAATATCAATATAAGGCTTAGAGACTAAAGTACCTTTAATTGTTATGTGTGTATCACCGCTAAATAAAGGAGCTGCCATTAATAAAGCCGTTAAAAATTGACTTGAAATACTGCCGTCAATTTCAACTTCTCCGCCATTTATTTGCCCACCCACTATTTTAAGTGGTGGATAATCTTTATGTTTAGTGTAAGTAATGTCACCGCCTAGTGCTTGCAGTGCATCAACTAAGTGCCCTATTGGGCGCTCTTCCATGCGTGGCTCGCCTATTAACTCATATTCGCCACTTACAGCCGCAAGCACAGCTGTTAAAGGGCGATATGCAGTACCCGCATTGCCTAAAAACAAAGGCTCACTAGGCGTTTTAAAAATGCCACCTACGCCATTTACAGTCGCTATGGTGTGCTCTTCATTAAGTGTTACATTTACACCTAAAAGCTTTAAAGCCCCCAACATATGACGAATATCATCACTATCAAGTAAGTTCTCTACAACGGTTGTTCCATTAGCAAGTGCTGCTAATAATAAAATACGGTTTGATAAGCTTTTTGACCCAGGTAAAGTTACTGAGCCATTTACACGAGAAATAGGCTCTAAGCGAAGTTGCTCCATTAGCTATTCTCCTTTGCAAAGCTAGCCATAAAATCCACAAGCGCCTGAACACCTTCAAGAGGCATTGCGTTATAAATACTTGCACGCATACCGCCAACTATTCTGTGACCCTCAAGTGCTAACAAACCTGCGTCTTTAGATTGCGTAACAAACTTTTCATTCAAGCTTTCATCATTAAGCCAAAATGGAACATTCATTCGTGAACGACAATGCTTAGCTACTTTATTGGTATAAAAAGAAGATTCATCAATGAAATCATAAAGTAACTGCGCTTTTGCAATATTTTGAGCTTCCATAGCTTTAACGCCGCCATTACTTTCGAGCCATTCAAATACTTGTGCAGCTAAATACCATGCAAAAGTAGGTGGAGTGTTAAACATGCTACCCTGTTTTGCTTCAAGGGCGTAATCTAAAATCCCTGGCTTTGCTAGACCTTTACGCTCGAGTAATGTTTTACGAACAATAACGATTGAAATACCCGATGGACCGATATTTTTTTGTGCACCAGCATAGATTAAATCAAATTTATTAACGTCGATCTCGCGCGATAAAATAGTCGATGACATATCTGCGACAATTGGCGCCGTTGGGTGTGTTGGTACTTCAAAAATTTCTAGTCCATCTACCGTTTCATTAGGACAGTAGTGAATGTACGATGCATCAGCAGGTAAAACCCAGTCAGCTACTTGTTTTATTGAAAACTCGCCATTAGCATCATTACGCACATCAATAGAGGTTGCTTTAGTAAACTTATTAGCTTCATCCGTTGCACTTTTAGACCACACACCATTTTCGCAATAAACCGCAGCTTTACCTTCTTGGTGCAAGTTTAAAGGGACGGCACTAAATTGACCACGACCACCACCGTGCATAAATAGCACTTCAAACTCATCACTAATGTTCATTAATCGACGAAGGCTGGCTTCGCATTTAGCTGTGAGTGCTAAAAAGTCTTTACTGCGATGGCTTATTTCCATCACAGACACACCCAAATCTTGCCAAGCCAAAAATTCTTTTTGTGCTTTTTGCATAACCGCTTGCGGAAGCATAGCTGGCCCCGCACAAAAATTGTATTTACTCATTACCTTTGCCTCATTCCAGTAATTTAACTACTGAGCATAAATAATAAAATTTATGCTCTATTAATTTTTTTCAACAACATTAAAAAAAGCGGCCTTAGCCGCTTTTTCAATTTCAATTATTCAGAAGGAGGATTGTCATCCACGGCTTCGTCTATAACTGCATCAACTGTTTCAACGTCTTCAATATCAATTAAGTCACTTTCTGTAACTTCAATCTCTTCGATACGTTGTAAACCAACTACTTGCTCTTCGTCAATAGTTCTGATCAAAATAACACCTTGCGTGTTACGTCCAACCGTAGAAACTTCATTAACGCGAGTACGTACTAAGGTACCACGATTAGAAATAATCATTATTTCATCGTTATCGTCAACTTGTACAGCACCTACTACAGCACCGTTACGCTCACTCACCTTAATAGATACAACACCTTGTGTTGCACGGCTCTTAGATGGGTAATCTTCAAGTTGTGTACGTTTACCGTAACCATTTTCAGTAACGGTTAAAATAGCACCGTCAGTTTTTGGTACAATTAACGATACTACGCGTTGATCATCTGCCATTTTAATACCACGAACACCGGTAGCAGTACGGCCCATAGGACGTACACCTTTGAAACGAATTTCAGGGTTACCTTGCTCATCAAGTACTGGGTTGCCGTCTTCATCAACCACTGCTGACTCTTCAGCTTCTTTAAAGCGTACAACTTTACCTGCATCAGTAAACAACATAATTTCATTGCTACCATCGGTAATATCAACACCAATTAGGCTATCGCCTTCATTTAGGTTAACCGCAATAATACCGCTCGCACGTTGACGACTGTATGCTGTAAGTGGTGTTTTCTTCACTGTACCAAATGCTGTAGCCATAAAGATGTATTTATCATCTTCGTACTCGCGTACAGGTAAGATAGCAGTAATACGCTCATCATCTTCAAGTGGCAATAAGTTAACAATTGGCTTGCCGCGCGCAGCACGACTTGCAAGTGGTAACTGGTAAACTTTGAGCCAGTATAAACGGCCTGCAGTTGAGAAACACAATATTGTATCGTGCGTGTTTGCCACTAATAAACGCTCAATGAAATCTTCATCTTTCATCTTCGTTGCAGATTTACCTTTACCACCACGACGCTGCGCTTCGTAATCAGATAACGCCTGATACTTAACATAACCTTCGTGAGAAAGCGTAACAACTACGTTTTCTTCAGTAATTAAATCTTCTAAGCTAATATCGTGTGCAGCAGCGTTGATCTCAGTACGACGCTCATCACCATATTGCTCTTTTATTTCAACTAGCTCATCACGAATAACTTCCATTAAACGCTCAGGTGTAGCCAAAATGTATAATAGTTCAGCAATTAAATCTAAAAGCGCTTGATATTCAGTTAAGATCTTTTCATGTTCAAGACCTGTTAACTTGTGTAAGCGTAAATCTAATATTGCTTGAGCTTGTTGCTCAGAAATATAGTACTGCCCATCACGAATACCTAACTCCGCAGCTAACCAATCAGGACGAGCTACATTGTCTTCGCCGGCTTTTTCAAGCATTGCTTGTACATTACCTAATTCCCACGGACGCGCTGTTAAAGCAACTTTAGCTTCAGCAGGTGTTGGAGATTTACGAATAAGATCAATTATTGGGTCAATGTTAGCAAGTGCAATTGCTAAGCCTTCAAGCGTGTGAGCACGGTCGCGGGCTTTACGTAAGTCAAATACTGTACGACGAGTTACTACTTCACGGCGGTGAATAATAAACTCTTCAAGCATTTCTTTTAAGTTAAAACACTTAGGTTGATTATTTATTAACGCAACCATATTCATACCAAACACAGTTTGTAACTGGGTTTGAGAATATAAGTTGTTTAATATTACTTCACCTACGTCACCACGTTTTATCTCAATAACGATACGCATACCGTCTTTATCAGATTCGTCACGTAGTGCGCTAATGCCTTCAATTTTCTTATCTTTAACAAGCTCAGCTATTTTTTCAATTAAGCGTGCTTTATTTACTTGATAAGGAATTTCATGAACGATGATTGTTTCGCGACCCGTTTTTTCATCGGTTTCGATGTCGGCGCGTGCACGCATGTACACTTTACCACGGCCAGTTAAATAGGCTTGTTCGATGCCTTTTTTACCGTTGATAATTGCAGCAGTTGGGAAGTCAGGGCCTGGAATATAATCCATTAACTCATGAATAGTTAAATCAGGATTTTGAATAAGTGCTAAACAGCCATTAACCACTTCAGTTAAGTTATGTGGTGGGATGTTAGTCGCCATACCTACCGCAATACCTGATGAACCATTTACTAATAAGTTAGGAACCTTCGTTGGTAAAACGTCAGGAATTTGCTCTGTGCCATCGTAGTTAGGTACGAAATCAACCGTTTCTTTTTCAAGATCGGCCAATAACTCATGCGACATTTTTGCCATACGTACTTCTGTATAACGCATTGCCGCTGCTGAATCACCATCAACCGAACCGAAGTTACCTTGGCCATCTACAAGCATATAACGTAGAGAGAATGGCTGTGCCATACGGACTATTGTGTCATAAACTGCACTATCGCCGTGTGGGTGGTATTTACCGATTACATCACCGACCACACGGGCCGATTTTTTGTAAGGCTTGTTCCAATCATTACTAAGCTCGTTCATTGCAAACAAAACGCGGCGGTGAACAGGTTTTAAACCATCACGTACGTCTGGTAGTGCACGTCCTACAATTACACTCATCGCGTAATCTAAGTAGGAGTTTTTTAACTCGTCTTCAATATTGACTGGCAGAATTTCATTGGCGAGATCAGTCATTTGATATCACATTCCTTCAGTATCAGCTCTTTGCAACCCGGTATTAGGCGCCAAGAGTATTTGTTATTATTTCTAAGTGACCATGCTATCACAATTAATTTGGATTTACAGGCGCAAAACTTTGCGATTTATCAATTTAGCCCTATATAATGGCCTCAGATTGACGAGGAAGTATTTTATGACCGAACATCAAAATGTAGATCACGCAGAAATAGCAAAATTTGAAGCCATCGCAGAGCGTTGGTGGGACCAAGATGGGGAGTTTAAACCTCTTCACGAAATTAACCCATTACGATTAGACTTTATAGCTAATAAAACTCAAGGCCTATTCGGCAAAGAAACACTCGACGTAGGTTGTGGCGGCGGCATACTCAGTGAAAGCATGGCGCGTATGGGGGCAAACGTAACAGGCATAGACATGGGGCAAGAGCCCTTAACTGTTGCCAAATTACACAGTTTAGAAACAGGTGTAAATGTAGATTACATAAAAGTACCTGCCGAAGAATTTGCGTTACAGCATCCTGAACGCTTCGACGTGATTACCTGTATGGAAATGTTAGAGCACGTGCCCGACCCTGCCTCTATCATTCATGCTGTAGCAGAGCTTGCTAAACCAGGCGCAGACGTTTTTTTCTCTACCCTTAATAAAACACCTAAGTCTTACTTGTATGCCATTGTTGGCGCTGAAAAGCTGCTAAAAATGGTACCAGAAGGTACGCACGACCATAAAAAGTTTATTAAGCCTGCGCAATTAATCGCATGGGCAGAGCAAGCTGGATTAAAAGTGCGTGCAAGTGCAGGATTAACGTATAACCCGTTTTCAAAGCAATACACACTAAATACAGATGTAAGCGTTAATTACATACTTCATTTTGAGAAGTTAGCTTAATGGCTAGCTCTCAAAGTCCCACTTCACTTGTAAATTACGATGCGTTTTTATTTGACTTAGACGGTACGCTTCTTGATACCGCAGATGATTTAGGCGCTGCTTTGAATGCTGTACTTCGCTCGCAAGGCGTAGATGAAGTAACCAGCGATGTTTATCGCCCTGCTGCCTCTAACGGTGCTGGTGCATTATTAGAAGCTGGTTTTAAAACGTTATGGCCTGAGCAAGCACAAAGCACACTTATAAAACAGCTCGTTGATGAGTATGCTGCAAACATAGCAAATCAAACCGTTTGTTTTTCTGGTATAGAACCACTACTTATTGCGCTTTCTCATAAAAAGATCAAATGGGGGATCATGACTAACAAGCCCGGCTTTTTAACTGATCCTTTAGTGGCTGCTATTCCCGCTTTAAAAGATGCAAGTGTTGTGATCAGTGGCGATACTTTAGCTGAGGCTAAACCCTCACCTTTACCACTTATACATAGTGCAAAGCTGATGGGAGTAGACCCTAAACGCTGCTTGTACATTGGCGATGCACAGCGTGACATTCAAGCAGGCAAAGCTGCAGGTATGCATACCGCCACAGCACTTTGGGGCTATGTACCTAGCATTGACGAAGCTGTTAGCTGGAATGCCAACTTTAACTGGCAAAGTCCGATTGATGGATTCAACCACATATAGTGCTATGTTAATTAATAAACACTATATATTGTGATTGTGTTAGTTTTTACGCAAAGCTTGATGATAAAAAAACCAGTCGAAATTTATTTTCAAATTGCGTAAATTTAGCAGATCATTAGTTGATTTTTACATATTTCAACTTAAATGATTGTTCGAAGGTGAGTGTCTACTAACACAATTACGTTATCCCAAAGTTATCCACAAATAGGGGCAATTATGTCCCTTGCAAAACAATTCAGACCACACTATCTTGTGATCTCTAAATTGAACAACACCAGATATTGTGGCCAAATGTTATTCAATTAAATTCGCCAATACGGTGAAACTTATAATAAATGAGTATGTACCTTGCTATTGCGAGGTATAAAGCATTGGTCAAAATACATAATCCCCAAGGAATACAGGCAAATGAACCAACAGTTATCTGTAAGCAAACGTGACGGGCGTAAAGAGCCTCTTGATCTGGATAAGATCCATCGCGTTATTGAATGGGCCGCCGAAGGTTTAAAAAACGTATCGGTTTCGCAAGTTGAATTAAAATCACACATTCAGTTTTACGACGGTATTCGTACTAAAGATATTCACGAAACCATTATTAAAGCAGCTGCAGATCAGATTTCAAAAGAATCGCCTGATTACCAGTACTTAGCGGCACGTTTAGCCGTGTTCCATTTACGTAAAAAAGCGTATGGTCAGTTTGAGCCACCACGTTTATTTGACCACGTAACAAAAATGGTTGAAGACAAACGCTACGACGCTCATTTACTTGTAGATTACACAGAGCAAGAGCTTGACGAGCTAGATGCATACCTAGATCATTCTCGCGATCTTAACTTTAGCTACGCAGCAGTAAAACAGCTTGAAGGTAAATACTTAGTTCAAAACCGTGTATCGGGTGAAATTTACGAAAGTGCACAGTTTTTATATATTTTAGTGGCCGCGAGCTTGTTCTCTGACTACCCACGTGAAACACGTACTGATTACATCAAACGTTTTTACGATGCGGTATCAATGTTCAAAATATCATTGCCTACGCCTATTATGTCGGGTGTACGTACGCCTACTCGTCAATTTAGCTCTTGTGTACTTATTGAATGTGGCGACAGCCTTGATTCAATCAATGCAACGTCGTCAGCTATTGTAAAATACGTTTCTCAGCGTGCGGGGATTGGTATTAACGCAGGTCGTATTCGTGCTCTAGGTAGCCATATTCGTAACGGCGAAGCATACCACACCGGTTGTATTCCATTTTACAAGCACTTTCAAACAGCGGTTAAAAGCTGTTCACAAGGCGGTGTACGCGGCGGCGCAGCAACATTATTCTACCCGCTTTGGCACTTAGAAGTAGAAAACCTACTCGTACTTAAAAATAACCGTGGTGTAGATGACAACCGTGTTCGTCACTTAGATTACGGCGTACAGTTTAATAAATTAATGTATTCTCGTTTAATTAAAGACGACTATATTACGTTATTTAGCCCATCAGACGTACCAGGTCTTTACGACGCCTTCTTTGAAGACCAAGACGAGTTTGACGCGTTATACATTAAATACGAGCAAGACGACTCAATTCGTAAAAAGCGTATTAAAGCAATTGAGCTTTTCTCAATGTTTGCTCAAGAGCGTGCGAGCACAGGTCGTATTTACTTACAAAATGTGGATCACTGTAATACGCATAGCCCGTTTATTTCTAAAGTGGCGCCAATTCGCCAATCTAACTTATGTTTAGAAATTGCATTGCCAACTAAGCCACTAAATAACGTGAACGACGAAGAAGGCGAAATTGCTCTTTGTACACTATCTGCGTTTAACTTAGGTGCAATAGAGTCACTTGATGAGCTTGAAGAACTCGCTGAGCTTGCAGTACGTGCACTTGATAACTTACTTGATTTCCAAGACTACCCAGTACCGGCTGCACGTAATGCCACTATGGGACGTCGTACGTTAGGTATAGGTGTAATCAACTACGCATACTACTTAGCTAAAAACGGTAAGCGTTATTCAGACGGCAGCGCAAATGCGCTAACTCACAAAACATTTGAAGCGATTCAATATTACTTAATGAAAGCGTCTAATGAGCTTGCTAAAGAACGTGGTGCATGTCCTAAATTTAACGAAACAACGTACTCTCAAGGTATTATGCCAACAGATACGTACAAACGTGACCTAGACAAAATTTGTGATGAACCTCTTCACCTAGATTGGGATTCACTTCGTGCGAGCATTCAAGAGCACGGTATGCGTAACTCAACACTAAGTGCGTTAATGCCATCAGAAACATCGTCGCAAATTTCTAACGCAACTAACGGTATTGAGCCACCACGTGGTCACATTAGCGTTAAAGCAAGTAAAGACGGTATTTTAAAACAAGTTGTGCCTGAGTACGAACGTTTGAAAGATAATTACGAGTTATTGTGGGATATTCCATCAAACGATGGTTACTTGCAACTTGTAGGCATAATGCAAAAATTTATTGACCAAACTATCTCGGCCAATACTAATTATGATCCAAACAAATTCGAAGGTGGTAAAGTACCTATGAAAGTCTTATTAAAAGACTTACTAGGCGCCTACAAATTAGGTGTTAAAACCTTGTACTACCATAATACACGCGATGGTGCATCTGATGCACAAGACGACACGCCAGAAGTCGAAGATGACGATTGTGCAGGCGGCGCGTGTAAAATATAGTTGCTGATTTTAATTTTAAGCGGGCGTTTAGCCCGCTTTGTTCTGATAGTTTTTTGAGTGATAAACATGTCTTATACTACTTTTAGCCGTAATCATAATAACCAAATGCAAGAGCCAATGTTTTTTGGCCAAACTGTAAACGTATCGCGTTACGATCAACAAAAATACCCTATTTTCGAAAAGTTAATTGAAAAGCAACTGTCTTTCTTTTGGCGTCCTGAGGAAGTAGATGTAAGTAAAGACCGGTTAGACTTTCAAGCATTACCAGATCACGAAAAGCACATATTTTTAAGTAACTTAAAATATCAAACATTGCTTGATAGTGTTCAAGGGCGATCGCCTAACGTTGCCCTACTTCCTATTGTATCTATTCCAGAATTAGAAACGTGGATAGAAACATGGGCATTTAGTGAAACAATTCACAGTCGCTCATACACGCACATCATTCGTAACGTAACGCAATCACCAGAGCTTATTTTTGATGATATTGTGAGTAATGACAAAATCAGCGAGCGTGCTGATGCAGTAACAACGTACTACGATGATTTAATTAATTCTGTATCGCTTTACAACCTATATGGCGAAGGCAAGCACGAGATTAACGGTAAAACAGTTATTGTTAATTTATTCGAACTCAAAAAGAAACTTTACCTTGCTATGATGTCGGTAAACATTCTTGAAGCAATTCGTTTTTACGTTAGCTTTGCATGTTCGTTTGCGTTTGCTGAACGTGAATTAATGGAAGGTAACGCTAAAATCATCAAGCTAATCGCACGTGATGAAGCACTTCACCTTTCGGGTACTCAGCATATTTTAAACATTATGCAAGATGGCAAAGACGACCCAGAAATGGCGATTGTTGCTGCGCAGTGCCGCGACGAAGCCATTAAAATGTTTGTAGAAGCAGCTGAGCAAGAAAAAGAATGGGCAGAGTACTTATTCAAAGATGGCTCTATGATTGGTTTAAACAAACACATTTTATGTCAGTATGTTGAATACATTACTAATGCACGTATGACCGCTATTGGCCTACCTGCTCAGTTTGATAACAACAGCAACCCTATTCCATGGATCAACTCATGGCTTGTATCAGACAACGTGCAAGTAGCACCACAAGAAGCTGAAATTAGCTCATACCTTGTTGGTCAAATTGATTCACAAGTAGATGCCTCAGAATTTGGTGACTTTGATTTATAATGAGTGACAAACCCACTGCAAGCATAACGCTTGCAGATAACAGCCAGTGTATAGAATTTACCACTGGCTGCCCTTCAGTTTTACAGTGCTTAGAATCCCAAAAAATAGACGTAGCGTATCAATGCCGCGAAGGCTATTGTGGAGCGTGTAGAGCGACCTTACTCACAGGTAATGTTGAATACAACGAAGAGCCTTTAGCCTTTGTACGCGAAGGTGAAATCCTGCTGTGCTGCTGTAAACCCAATGGTAATATAAGTATTAGTTTAAAATAAGCATTTTTAAATTCTGCTTGAGGAAATTTATAGTACAGAGTTTAAGTTAAATATTAATGCCTTAGCTAAAAGCCTTCTGGTACGAATCGATAATGCCCTGTAATTTTATAATTAAAAAGCATATCGCTTTTTTGGGGCCCTCGACCAATATTATGAACTATAAACGGATTGCCTGTCTCTTTTGAGTGATCATCAATCACCATACCAATGTGCGGTAAATTGCCCGGTAACATCCATGTAACTATATCACCAGCTTCATAATCTGTTGGGTTAGCAGAGATACTCAACATGTGCCCATGTCTTTTAAAATAAGTTTGTAAATTAGGTACTCTTCGGTGGTCTATATTTTTATCCGGCTTAGTTAAACCCCATATACGTTTAGAGGGATACAATGCAAAATTTTGCAACATATCTTCGTGTACGCGTTTTTGTAAATCTATACCTAACTTTCTGTAACTTCTGATTATAACGTCGGTACATACCCCAATATTTTCAGGCACATCACCACCAGGGTAAGCAATTGAGTGATAAGCCCCGTCGTAGGTAATATTGTGTTTTGTTCGCTCGAGTAAGGCTGATACTAGACTTTCTTCAAACGTGACAGCTTGTGCATCAATACACATTAAAGTAAAAAGCATCCTAACGTTTTGTTCATAAAAATTTCTTTAAAATTCAGCGCTAATTACAACGTATGAGTTACATATTTTGGCACATCTATTTTTTACCACGACTAGCAAATTGCTCGTCAAGCGCGTATGCCATCTTTTCGAGCGGAGCATGTTGATATCCCACACGTTGAATTTCACTAATGTAACGAAGCATAAATGCGTCAGCACCTAGCTCAAGCCACTGCGCAACATGAACAAGTTCATGAAAATGAACCCTTAAATTAGTAGCGACGTGGGGAAGTATATAATAAGTATTTTTATACGTTATACCCGCCGCGTCCATATCGACAAAATCACCTAGGCCAATTTCTCGTAGACCCACAAAGTCTGGCTTTGGTATTTGGTCTACAACAACGTAATATGCGTTTTTTAAAAACTCGGTAGGATAAAACCCATCAAATTCATTACTGAATTTATCACAACTCACTTTTTGACTACTGTATTTTAAATTTGTAGAGTCAATCCAATTTTCTATCTGTTCTAGCACAGCTTATCCCCTAAAGTACAAATGCAACACACCATGTGTAAACCTTAACCAAATATTGTAGTAAATTTTTTAACCCGAACTTTTAGTATTAACACCTCTCAACTATCTAAGAAAATAGAACGCATAGAGTATCTAAACAAAAAGCTCTTAATCAAAATTATCATATAAGCATAACTGGTCTATAAACAGTAAAAATCTTTTTTATATTTTTTAAAGTGTTATCATTTGTAACTAAAATAGCAACACTTAAAATCATGTAAAATTTTACTAATACACTATTTCGCATGAAAATATTGCGTTTCAGTCCCATTGTCTTACTGGTCATATTAACTAATACAGCAAATGCTGAAAATATAAAACCGTTCACATCAGATGGCTGTAGTGCTTTTCCGGACGGCACCACAAAAGATAAAAAGTTGTGGCTTGCATGTTGTAAAGCGCACGACTACGCCTACTGGCAAGGTGGCACTTATTGGCAACGTTTAGCAGCAGATAAAGCCTTGCAACAGTGTGTTATTGAAGCCGGCGAAACGAGTATAGCGAACCTTATGCTTGTTGGAGTTCGATTTGGTGGCAGCCCTTATATACCATCGACTTTCAGATGGGGCTATGGTTGGCCCTATCCTAGGTTATATCAAGCATTAACAGCTGTTGAAATTAAGCAAATTGCTGCTTTAAAAACGGTATCAACTCAAGCCAATTAATAAGTTGTGAAAAACTGGGTTATGAAAATAATATCAAAAGGAATTGAATCACTATGCTTATACTGCTAAGTATCATTTTAACTTTGTTTCCAACGGTAATATCTTATTTTGTTTCACGTAATTACGCTAAAAAGGCTAAAGCGACTAATAAAGGTGCTTACATCAGAGCAGTGCTTTGGCCTAGTGTTTTCTCGTGGACACTATTTGCGGCTGTTGGGCACGGTGCAATCATCTTTCCCTTACCTTCAACGTTTGCGGTCGTGTTATATGTGTTTCTATATGACGAACGTGGTATCTATTTTCATCCTCACATCTTTTTAAGCCCAACGATTCCTATAGCCGTTTATTTAATAAGCTATTTCAAATACAAAAAAGCGGCGAATAAAGAGCTAACGCCCTAACCCACTGTTAGCTCATAAGTATCTTGTAAGATCCAAAGCTACACTTACTTCTGCTGTACCCTTCTTTGCTGTGAAACTACAACGTTATAATCTGAATATAAATGTGTAAATAACAGGTCTAGTAAATTAATAAAGCGTTATTACAAAAAACACGAGTTTACTTATGCATCCAAATATACAAAAAAAACTTAAAATAAAACCTGCTCACATCGTTTCTATTATTGTGTTTTTACTAATTTCTATGTCGACACTTACTGCTAAAGTATATGCAACAGATGCAGCATGGCCTTCAAAAACTACTTATAAATATGCAAACGTCGACGGTAAAAAAATATTCTACCGAGAAGCGGGTATGCAACATGAACAAACCATTGTGTTGTTGCATGGCTATCCGTCCTCATCTCACAGCTATCGCGAACTAATCCCTCTTTTATCCGGTCGCTTTCATATAATAGCGCCTGATTATCTAGGTTCTGGTTATAGCGCACGCCCAAACCCAGAAACTCAAAAATATACTTTTGAATTACTAGCTCAATACGTTGAAGGGTTACTAACAACGCTAAAAATAAAACGCTACAGCCTATATATACAAGACTTTGGAGCACCTGTGGGCTTTAGAATGCTGTTAAATAACCCTAATAAACTCGATGCATTAATCGTACAAAATGGTAATGCATACTTAGAAGGTTTAACTCCTGCAAGACAAACATTTTTTAAAACAGCTAATCAAGATAAATCCAAAGCACAACAAGCTAAGCTGTATTCATTTACTTCAGAGCAAGCCATCATAAATAGGCAATATTTACGTGATGTACAAAATAAGACACAAATAATGAACCCTGACAGTTGGACTTACGACTTAAGTTTTTTACAAACAAAAAGCGATCGATTAATTCAAGTACAACTATTTCAAGACTATTATAATAACTTGCTAGACTACCCAAAATGGCAAGCTTATTTACGCAAGTACCAACCACCAACGTTAATTGTATGGGGTAAAAACGACCCTGCGTTTATAGCCGCAGGCGCTAAAGCATACTTAAAAGGTGTACCGAACGCTGAACTACATTTACTCGATTCAGGGCACTTTAGTGTTGAAGAAAAACCAGTAGAAATTGCAAAGTACATTGTCGATTTTATGAATAAGCTAACTCAATAGTAAGCCTTTTCTTTTGGTTTAGTATTTATAGCGAACATAAAAAAGCGCTGAGGGTATAAACAATCAGCGCTTTATTAAGCTCAAGCTAAATCCACAAGAATCACATTTAATATGGATAAGTTATCTATTTAACCTTCTTCTTCAATAAGTGACTCTAGTAGGTCGTGTATTTCAGCTTTAAGTTCTTTGTCTTCAATTTTATTAGCACTAACTTTAGCACTTTGCAGATTTTTAATAGCTTCATCTTTTTGACCAAGCTCTAGCTGTAATGTCGCCATTGAATAAGCCACCGATGACATATGATCTTTGTTATTAATGGCAACAGATTTTGCTAGTGCTTTTTCGTAAGTGGTGATTGCCTCTTCTAGCTCTTCAGTAAAATCGGCTAGGGTTTCCCACTGTACTGAGTGATCTTTGGATGTGTTTTCATTTTCTATACAAATAGCTTTTAGCTCAGCAAATAACGATTCAAACTTTTCGCGGTTGTTTTTATTAGCTGCCGCCATTAAATCTTCTGCAAGGTCATGTACCGCTTTATATACTTTTGTGTTCATCATTGCGAGGTATCCTTTAGGTTACTAAACTAAATGCTTTTACTCTCTAACCTTGAGTAGGTTATTCAGTTTAATGCCTTTTACTTTAGTAAAAATAGTGTTTTCAGTGATTAAAAGCTTATTTTAACCACTGATTTATTGAATTAGCTGTATGGCGTAATAATACATTAATAATGACCATAGCGTAGACGTTAAACGCTTTGTGGTTAAAATTTTATTCAAATTAGGGCAATAACTTAACGTACTCAGGTAGAAACGGAAAAAGGTACTAAAACAAACCCACTATCCAATCGAAGGTAAAAACAGTCGTAAATATTTTTAGCGCAATAACAGCTACAAATAAGAGAATAATGAACACTTTTGCTTTGTAGCTTTTCAGATTTTTCCAATACAAGCGTTTTGCATTAAATTCTGTCTTAAAATTATCTAAAGCGTCTTTCATGGTTACTCCCTGCTAATTTATTCCTAATAGACATTCAGCCTAAACTATTCATATTGATGTGCACGCTATAAAGGGTAACAAGGTGTGTAATCAGTATTATGATTAGTTTATTATCAAAAATGCTAACCTTTTAGAACAGCTAAAAATAAATTCAGTGCTACACTAGCAGCTAACTTAAATTCGTTAACAACCAACTAAATTATGAAAGAATGTAACCAGTGTGGTAAATGCTGTATTAAGTACGGCGGTGGCGATTTAAGCGCAACAAAAGAAGAAATAGATTTATGGGAGCTTTTTAATCCCGAAATTTACGAATACGTCAAAAATAACGAAATTTGGTTCGACCCAAAAACAGGTATGCGTTTGTCTACCTGCCCATTTTTAGAAATAGCCCCCAAAAAAGATCCTCTTGCTAAAAATATGTACACATGCAGAATTTATCTCGACCGCCCAGAAGACTGCCGACACTACCCTAGCCTTATACCCGAAATGATCCGAGATGAGTGCGAAATGATTGAACCAAGTGACATAAAAAACCAAACTAGAGCTCAGCAAAAACTCGATATACTCATGATAGACAGTAGATAAATAAACAAAGCTGTTTATCTATGATTTTTGCTGTTTAAACGCAAAGTATAGAGCTATAGTATAACATTGTTGATCCGTCAATTTTACGGTGTTATATTATATCACAACATAGTAACTTCGAAACAAAATCCCCATGACAAAGTTAACATTAATCTCTTCTGCTATTTTTTCTGTTTTATGTTCTCAAACAGCACTTGCTGCAACGGTTACGGGTAAAGTAACCGATGATAAAAATCAACCTATAAAAAACGCCTCTGTCCATGTACATGGTAAAAACCAAGGTGTTAAAAGTAATGAGTTAGGCGAGTTTGCTATTGAAGTTGACGCTAATAGCCAGCTTCATATCAGTAAAGATAACTACATCGACTCTCGCATTGCCGTTACAGAATCTTCTAATAATGTCGCAGTTTCACTTGAGCCAACATCGGTTGAAACTGTCGTTGTTTACGCCTCTGCTCTTCATAAAAATAGTCTAGAAATGATTTCGCCAGTAAGCGTTCTTTCTGGTGATGAATTAAGAAATAAATCAAAACCAACACTTGGTGAAACACTCAAAGGTTTACCTGGTGTAAATGCAAGTTACTTTGGCCCTGTGTCATCAAGTCCAATTATTCGCGGCTTAGATGGACCTCGCGTTAAAATTACTCAAAACGGTTTGGATGCAAGTGACGCATCACGTATTGGCCCTGATCATGCAACATCAAGTGACAGCTTAGCAGCTGAACAAATTGAAGTTCTTCGCGGTCCAAGTACCCTACTTTACGGATCTGGTGCTATTGGCGGTGTGGTAAACGTAGTTGATAACCGCATTCCTACGAGTAATATTGACGATTTTACCGGTGCAGCTGAATACAGCCACGATACAGTATCAAATTCAAACACCGTTGCTGCAAAGCTTGAAACGGGTAATGAAGGCTTTAACTTTCACTTTGATGGCACAAAACGCAGTGGTGACGATTACCAAACACCAACATTTACTATTACCGATGATGATGGCGATGTAGAAACAGAAAACTCTGTAGAAAACACCTTTATTGATAGCGAAACGCTTAACTTTGGTACTAGCTATGTTGGAGAGCACCTAACGGTTGGCTTTTCTTACGGTAGTATTGATACCGATTACGGTATTCCGGGACATGAGCATCATGAGCATGATCACGAAGGTGAAACCGAAGAAGAACACGAAGAGCATGAAGATGAAGAAGAGTCGGTTTATGCAAAGCTAGAACAAGACCGTTGGCAGGGTTTAATTAGTTATGCTGTAGATAATAGCTGGCTAGAAAACATTAATTTACGTGTTGGCTACACGGACTACTCACATAGCGAAATTGAAGACGGTGAAATTGGTACAACTTTTAAAAATGAAACCACTGAAACGCGATTAAATGTTGAACACAAACTAGGTCAATGGCACGGTATGATTGGCTATCACTATAGCGACTCTGACTACGACGCTATTGGCGAAGAAGCATTTACACCTGCAAGTGTGACGACTACTCATGCTTTATATTTACTTGAAGAGCGTGAATTTGGTGATGTAACTATTGAGCTTGGTGCCCGTGTTGAAGACTATAAGATAAAAAGCAACATTACTGAGTCTGAGCACGACCACGATCATGATGAAGAAGAGGAAGATCATGACGAAGAAGAAAGCATTGCTTATAGCAAACGCTTTACAAACGTAAGTGCATCTGCCGGTGCTATTTGGCAATACACGCCCGGACAAAGCGTAGCATTGAGCTTATCTCACTCTGAACGAGCGCCACTTTCAGCTGAGCTTTTATCTAATGGTTTACATATTGCTACAGGTACCTATGAACTTGGCTTAGGCTACCACATAGAAGACAACGAAGCCCACTTTGAACCAGAAGACATTGAACAAGAAAAATCAACAAACCTTGATTTAAGCTTTAGACGTTTTAACGGTAATTTTGGCTATACAGTTAACTTTTTCTATAACGATATTGAAAACTTTTATTTTCAAGAAAATACAGGTTTAGTTTACGATGAAGAAGACGGGTTAGAGTCAGCGATTGGCGCGCATGATGATGCTGTTGCGGTTTACCAATTCACAAGTAAAGACGCAGAACTTTATGGTATTGAATTTGACGCTCATTACCAACTAACATCTAGTGCTATGGTTAAAGTGTTTGGTGATTCAACTCGTGCAAAGCTAAAAGACGATGAAGATAACCTACCACGTATTCCAGCTAATAAGTTAGGCTCTGAATTACAATATGATTTAGGCGATTTACAGCTAACACTCACTGGTACTCATTACTTTGATCAAAATGATGTAACCGCATTTGAAACAAAAACCGATGGCTATACGTTATTTGATGCCCAAGCTAATTACCAACTAGGTTTAGGTACGGTAGATGCGCAGCTTTATATAAATGTAGATAACATTACCGACGAATTGGGTTTTGTGCACAGCTCATTTATCAAAGATAAAGCACCATTACCAGGTAGAAACTTCCGCTTTGGTGTTCGCGGCTACTTTTAACAACTAACAAGCTCTTTAGTTTATATATTTAAAAACCGCATTTTATTAATGCGGTTTTTTATTTTTAGAATAGATAAAGCTCCTAAATCACAAACACAAAAAAGCCGTGTTCAATTTGAACACGGCTTTTTAAATTCTTAATTAATAATTAAGAAAGGATTTCGTGTAGCTCAACGTCAAATACAAGCGTTGAGAAAGGTGCAATTGCAGCACCTGCGCCACGTTCACCATAAGCAAGCTCATGAGGAACGTAGATGCGCCATTTAGTACCTACAGGCATCATTTGTAATGCTTCAGTCCAGCCTTTGATTACGCCACCAACTGGAAACTCAGCAGGTTGACCGCGCTCGTAAGAGCTATCAAAAACAGTACCGTTAATTAATGTTCCGTGGTAATCAACACGTACTGTAGACTCAGCAGTAGGCTTTTCGCCTTCGCCAGTTGCTAGTACTTCATATTGAAGACCAGACTCAGTAACAGTGATTTCAGGACGTTTTGCGTTTTCTTCTAAGAAAGCAATACCTTCTGCAGAAAGTACTTTAGATTCTTCTTCACGACGAGCTTGGATCTCTTCGTTGATTTTTTCGAATGCAACTTGGATCTCAGGGATCTCAACTTGAAAAGCGCTACCAGCGTACGCATCTTTCATGCCTTCAAACACTGAATTTAGGTTTAAGCCTTCAAAAGGATTAGACTTAAGTTGCTCACCCATTTGTAAGCCAATACCGTAACTTGCTTTTTCAGCATCTGTAGTAAAATTATCTGACATAATGTGTATTTCACGTTTTGTTAGTTAAAAGACGCGTACATGCTAACACAAAATAAAAGCCGTTTGGGGCTAGTTTTTGCTGAGTTTTACCTTAATTAGGCCAACAATATAACTACACAGCGGCAAACTGAATAAAATTCCAACAAGTAAAGGGGTTGCTAGTAATCCTGAACCACCAAAGAGTATAAATGGTACTGCAATCAGCCCTACAAAACCGATAAATGCAGCTGCAATTACAGGCCAAACCGTATCGTATTTTGTAATTAAGTGAGCAGTTAAAATATTAAAACCCAATCCATAAATAAGTGCAGTTGCCATTGGGTAGTCTGGTTGCGCATCTAGGGCCATTTTAACTAATAAGTTAACAGCACTTTGATAACAATAACCAAACACAGTCCATAATAAAATATGCTTAATTAATCGCTGTGAGGTTGATAGATTTGTTGTGTTTTTCATTTATTAAACTCCACATAGCAAAAAACCGCCCATAAGGCGGTTTTTTAAATAATGGTGGAGAGATAGGGATTTGAACCCTAGATGGGCTATAAACCCATGCCGGTTTTCAAGACCGGTGCATTCGACCACTCTGCCATCTCTCCGTACGGCGCGCATGATATGGCTAAACGCATTATTTGTAAAGAGCTAAATATATATTTATATAAAATATTAATTTATTGATGAAAATACACTCACCCTACTCTATTTAATAACTCATATTTATAAAAATCAGTTAATGGATTAACAAGTGTTAGTAGTATTGTTTTGGTCGGCGTGCAATCCATGAACATATTAAACATGCTAACAAGCTTAATGCAGTAAAGGTGACGCTTTGAAAAATTAAATCAAAACGATTTAAATCATCACTGGGTACAACAACAAACATAAAGGCAGGTAAAATGCTTAGCAATAAAACATAGCAGCACACTTTAAACGCGCGACCAAAGTCGAACCGTTTAGTTTGCTGCATCCACACTGTGAGTAGTGCCAGCATTCCCATCGCTGAGATAACCATAAAATGAGATGCATTTGTACTCATTGCAACATATAAAGTAACAAAGGCACCAATAATTCCCCAAATTGACCACGCTAGCCAGTTTTCTTTTTCACGTAAAAATAAATTTCCCATAGTTTTCGTCTTCTTTATCGTTATTTTTATTAAGACTTTCCATAATGTATCAAAAAACAACCGATTAAAAAACAAACTGAAGAAGAATTAGTAAATTTGATGCTTCCGAGCGCTTCTCACAGCCAAGCCATTAACCTATTTATACTACTATTTGTAACCTTAATGAAATATGACTATGCAAATTGCAAAAAGTTCATACTATTTCACAAAAAGGTAAAATAATTTTCAGGCTTATGTCGCGCAGGCTTTTTGCAATCAACCTCTGGGGTACCTAAGTAAAGATATCCAACAATTTCGTCTTGTTCATTGAGTTTTAGCGCTTGTTTAACACCTTGGCTTTGAGCAAAATAACCTGTTCGCCATACGCCCCCTAAACCTTGTGCAAACGCGGCTTGCTGCATTGCAAGCACACTACACCCTGCGCTTTGCACCTGCTCAATATGCGGCACCTTTGGATGCTCTTCGTATTTAGCAATAGCAATTACAATCATTGGTGCTCGAAGGGGGAGCTCTTTAGCTCGATTAATTACTTTTTCTGGTTGCTGCTCGGCTAGAGCACATTGATGATATATTTCACCTAATTTTTGGCGTGCGCCGCCTTGTACAATAATAAACTGCCACGGTGCAATGCAGCCATGATCAGGTACACGCAGTGCTGCTTGTTTTATTATGTCGAGTTGCTCAGGTGATGGGCCAGGCTCAGTAAGTTTAGAATCTGATTGGCGAGTAAGTAAAAGCTCGATAGCATTCATAATAATATCTCAAAATTCAAAATGCTAGAATAGCATTTAAAACCTTAATATTACCAATCTACTTATATACACGTTCAATAGCAACTCACTTAATTAAGTGATCTATTTTTAGGATGGAAAACGTGTTGATAGCTAAGCAAAAAAATTGTTATTTCGTTGTTCTCGGCAATTGTTCCTGAATTGCTCTACCTTCTGCATCCATGCAGTCGTAAATGAGATTTTTAACACAGATAGCGACACGTATAACCCAAAAAAATAATTCAGTATTATTGCAGATTGGTATAACACAGCTAGAAATTATTCAATTAATAAAATAGTTCAGTAGATAAATATCATTGGATATAAATATTACCAGCATAAAACGCACACGGCCGTATAAAATATTTATACAGCCGTTTTAATATATTTAAACCACACTATCGTTTTACAACGGTTCGTTTTAGCCAATAATCTACACTTACAAAGCGCCCTCCACCTACAAAAAACAAGCTAAGCAGCATCGCAAAGTAAATGGCTGAAAATTCAATGCCATTGTTTAAAATTGAAGGTTTGCCTTTTTCATATAAATAATCAGGAAAACCATGTTCATCTACTAACCCGCGAATTTTGCCTATGCGCTCTTGTACTTCAAGTGAATTTTCGAGGCTTTCTTTTGCTCCAGGGATAGATAACCAATCAAGTACTTGTGCTGCACTCGTGTCGGGGTTAGTGGGTGCAATGGCAAACCAACCATTATGCCAATGTACTGATGTTGCAGCTACAACCATTGTAAACATAAGCGGGATACTGACCAAGCGAGTTAACAGGCCAAATAATAAAAACCAACCACCTAAAAACTCACTCCAACCGGCTAAAAAAGCCAGTACATCAGGAAATGGTAAACCTAATCCCCATTCACTATTTCCAAACCATTGCACAACATCAGGTGACGCTAATAAATTATTAAAAAAACCTTGGGTATCGCCACTTATAGCAAGCTTGTTATAACCTGCAATGATCATAACCGGAGCTAAAATAAGGCGAAAAAGTAAAGCCGGTAAACCATCTAAAAACGATAATTTACCTATTGCTGATTCATAAAGGTGGGTTAGTTTTTTCATGCGTATCCTGTGTGTTCAATGTTTATTAAGTTATAGACTATAAACAACAAAGACCGCATGAATTAAAAAACTATTTCATTTTACTTACAAATGTTAAATGCTTCTCGCTATTTGTAATGCTTCAAAAATAGCACGTTTAGCATCAATAGCAGCAGCGAGTTTAGCACCACCAATAACATGTACTTTAGCGTTTTCGCCATGCTCTTTTAGCACTTCATCATTAGAAACTTGGCCAATGCAAGCAATAACCGTGTCAACAGGAAGTACTTGTGTTTCACCTGCTACCGTAATAGTTAAACCGTTATTGTCAAAGCTTTGATACTGACAGTCAGCAATTTGTTTAACACCATGCTGCTTCGCTACTTGACGGTGTATCCAACCTGTCGTTTTACCAAGTTCACTACCAAAGCGACCTGCACTTCTTTTAAGCATAAATAATTGGCGGTCATCTTTATGCGGTTGTGGCTCACACTCTATACCCCATTGTGATTTAAAGTCGCTAATAGTTTGTGACTTATGTTCGCTTAAAAATGCCACCATATCAAAGCCGATACCGCCAGCCCCTAGAATAGCAATTGATTTACCTAGCTCTACTTCACCACGTATAACTTCATCATAAGCAAATACTCGTTTGCCGTCACTACACTTAACGGATGCTTCACGAGGGCGTACACCCGTTGCAAACACAATATCGTCGTAGTTGTTAAGCATTGAGTCGTCATACACTTTACCTAGTTCAACATTTATCTTTAAACGCTCAAGTTCATTAGTAAAGTATGCCAATGTATGATTAAAATCTTCTTTACCAGGTATTTGCATTGCTAAGTTAAATTGGCCACCCATCTGATTTTTTTGATCAATTAACGTAACCTTATGCCCTTTTTGAGCCAAGTAACAGCTAGCTGACAACCCTGCAGGACCTGCACCTACAACAAGTACATTTTTGGCCTTAGCAGCTTGATCTAATGGGTAATCTAGCTCAAACGCAGCTTGGGGATTAACTAAACAAGTTGCACGTTTATTTTTAAATACGTGATCTAAACAACCTTGGTTACAACCAATACATATATTAATTTGCTTTGATTGTTGGTTAGCATATTTATTAAAAAACTCAGGATCAGCCAATAATGGCCTCGCCATTGAAATTAAATCGGCTTCGCCGGCATTTAAAATATCGTTTGCTATATCAGGGGTATTAATACGATTTACCGCAATAACTGGCACATTCACTACATCTTTTAAGCGTTTTGATGCTTCTTTAAATGCCCCAGGCGGCACCATACTCGCAATTGTTGGTACACGTGCTTCATGCCAGCCAATGCCTGTATTAAAAATATCTACACCTGCTTTTTCAAGTTCAGTGGCTTGAATAACAACTTCATCTGGTGTTGAGCCATTAGGGATTAAATCAATGACCGATAATCTAAAGATAATTAAAAATTGTTCAGAAACTTTTGCTCTAACAGCTTTAACTATTTCAAGCGCAAGTCGCATTCTGTTTTCTAGGCTGCCACCAAACTCATCTTCACGTTTATTCGTGTGCGGCGCCATAAACTCATTGATTAAATAACCTTCTGAACCCATAACCTCTACGCCATCGTAACCTGCTTTTTCAGCCATATAAGCTGAGTGAGCAAAGTCTTTAATAGTTTTTTTAATTGAGCTAAGTGACATAGCTTTAGGTTTATAAGGATTAATAGGCGCTTTAATTGCACTTGGTGCTTGATTGAATGGATGATACGCATAGCGCCCTGCATGCAACAATTGCAAACAAATTTTACCACCATGTTTATGTACAGCGTCTGTGTACGCACGATGTTTAAATACATCGTAGTAGCTGTTAAAAGAAGAGGAGATTGGCGTTAATTTGCCACGTAAGTTAGGACTGTAACCACCGGTAATTAGCATGGCCGTACCGCCTTTAGCACGTGCTTCATAAAAAGCGCGTAAGCGTTTACGATTATGCCACCCTTCTTCTAGGCCTGTGTGCATTGACCCCATCACTAAGCGGTTGCGTAATTGTGTGTGTTTTAATTCTAATTGTTGTTCTAACATCCTGTGCCCCGTTAACTGGTCTAACCTGTATACATTAGCTAATTCTGCTTCAATGGCAAGTAATAAGCAATATGTGCCAGCATTTAATTAAAAAATGTAGTCGAAACTTACATTTATAGTCTCTCATAAACACTTCGTTACGATTTAGCAGTTAAATTTATTTTTATTCTAGGCTAAGATGGAACTAATGTATTAGCTGTACCAAATTAAGGAGCTATTTTGATAGCAAAGGTATTTAAAGGTATTTGGGCTGGGATAAATTTTTCACGCCGTTTAATACTCAACATTCTGTTTTTATTACTGGTCATTGTATTTTTCGTTTCGCTTTCAAGTGATGACGATCAAATAATTATAGAAAATGGCTCTGTGCTTAGGCTAAATCTTAATGGCCCTATTGTTGAAGAGAAAACATATATAGACCCAGTAGAAGCCGCAATAAACGATGCAACTTCTGGCTCTGAAGCACCAAGCGAAATTTTACTCGACGATATTGTTGAAGTAATAAATGAAGCAACCAATGATGACCGTATTACTGTCATGCTGCTTGATTTACAAGAAATGCCTAAAGCGCATTTAAATAAACTTAAGCAAATTACCAATGCTATTGAAACATTTAAACAAGCAGGTAAAAAAGTTATTGCATCTGGGTATTACTATACTCAAGCGCAATACTATATTGCTTCTCACGCAGACGAAGTTGCGATGCATCCTTACGGAAGTGTTGCTATCGAAGGCTATGGTATGTACCCACTTTACTTTAAAGATGCACTAGAAAAGCTAGAAGTAACACAGCATATTTTTCGTGTTGGTACATTTAAATCTGCGGTAGAGCCATTTATCCGTAATGATATGTCTGATGCAGCTAAAGAAGCTAACCGAGTTTGGTTAGGGGCGCTTTGGAGTGAATACAAGCAAGATGTTGCAGCGGTACGCCCTTTTGATAAGTCAAACTTTGATGAAAAAATGGATGTATACCTAGCAAAAATGAAAGCAGCCGGTGGTGATGCAGGTAAATATGCACTTGATCACCAGTGGGTTGATTCTTTAAAAACAAATCAACAAGTTCGTCAACAATTAATAGATTTAGTAGGTGCACAAGAAGATGGTAAAACATTTAAGCAAGTATCATTTCGTGAGTACTTAAGCTTAGTAAAACCACCTATCGAATTTGATAATCCTATTACCGAAAAAGTGGCTGTAGTGGTTGCTAAAGGGACTATTGTAGATGGCGAACGTAAAGCTGGCGAAATTGGTGGTGACTCTACCGCAGCCCTGCTTCGTAAAGCTCGCCTTGATGATAAAGTTAAAGCTGTTGTGCTTCGTATAGATTCAGGTGGCGGCAGCATGTTTGCTTCAGAGGTTATTCGCGCCGAAGTACTTGCATTAAAAGCAGCCGGTAAACCCGTTATTGCATCTATGAGCTCTGTTGCTGCTTCTGGCGGTTATTGGATAGCCTCAGCAGCTAACGAAATTTGGGCAGCACCAAGTACAATTACAGGCTCAATAGGTGTATTTGGTACCTTTATGACATTTGAAAACACCCTGTCTAAAATTGGTGTTTATTCAGACGGTGTTGCTACAACCGAAATGGCTGGTTTTTCAATTACTCGCCCGTTAAACGAAAAAATGGCTGAAGTTATTCAAATGAGCGTTGAAGAAGCTTATGGTCGCTTTTTAGCTGTAGTTGCCGATGCGCGTAACATGACCCCAGAGCAAGTAGATGAAATTGCTCAAGGTCGAGTTTGGATTGCTTCTAAAGCGCAAGAGCTTGGCTTGGTTGATAAACTAGGTGATAAGCAAGACGCAATTGAAGCAGCCGCTGCACTTGCTAAGCTTAATCATTATGAAGTTAAAACAATCAAACAAGATTTAAGCCCGCAAGAAAAAATGATTCAAGATATTTTTGGTAATGCGTCAATTAAATCAATGCTTGGTTTACAAACACAAAAAACGTCAGTGTTAGCGACGCAAGCTAATTTACAAAGCGTTATTAGCCAATTAAGCACTGAAGTAGAAAATCTTAAAGATTACAACGATCCACAAGGTGTATACGCTCGCTGTTTAGTCTGTAGTGTTGCACAATAAAAGTGCATCTTCTTGCCTAAGCAGCTGTATTTAAAGCTGCTTAACGTTATACTAAGCCCAGTTTTTTTACTGGGCTTTTTTATGAAACGTAAACGCATTTATATCGCTTACACCGGCGGTACTATAGGGATGAAAAAATCGAGCCGTGGCTATATCCCAGCTGAAGGCTTTTTAACCGAAACTGTAGTTAATAACGCAGAATTTAATCGTGAAGAAATGCCTTTATTTGATATTCACGAATACTGCCCTCTTATCGACTCTTCAGATATGTCGCCCGAGCATTGGCAACTTATTGCTAATGATATTAAAAGTAAATACCAAGATTATGATGGCTTTGTTGTACTTCATGGTACAGACACGATGGCATACACTGCATCGGCACTGTCGTTTATGTTCGAGAACTTAACAAAACCGGTTATTGTAACTGGCTCACAAATACCACTGTCTCAGCTGCGCTCTGATGGGCAAGTAAACTTACTAAATGCAATGTATTTAGCTGCTAATTATCCAATAGCTGAAGTAAGCTTATTTTTTAATAATCAGTTATTTAGAGGCAACCGAGCGACCAAAGCACATGCTGATGGTTTTAATGCGTTTGCATCACCCAACCTTGAGCCTTTAGCATTATCTGGTATTAATATTCAGCTCATTAAAGGCCAGCTTAGCCCGTATGTTGAAAACGAGTTACAGGTAACCTCAATTACACCACAGCCAATTGGTGTACTTTATTTATACCCAGGTATAAGTAAAGAAGTTGTTGAAAGCCTAGTTAACGGCAGTATAAAAGCATTAGTACTACTCAGTTTTGGTGTAGGTAATGCCCCGCAAGATCCAGAGTTTTTAGCCATACTTGAGCAAGCAAGTAAACGTGGCGTAGTCATTATTAATTTAACCCAGTGCTTAAAAGGCCATGTAAATATGGGCGGCTATGCAACCGGCAATGCACTTTTAAATATAGGTGTAATTAGTGGTTACGATATGACTTTAGAGGCGTGTTTAACTAAGTTGCATTACTTACTTAGCCAAAACCTTGAAGTAGAAACTATACGCCATTTAATGCAGGACAATTTACGCGGTGAATTAAGCCGGTAACTTTGTTTACCAAAAGGCACGCTATTTAGCGTGCCTTTATTGTATTACGTAACCAAACATTGGTTAGGGAATAATTATCTAACTTTAGCGTCTAAATCCACTAAGTCAGTTAAGTGACAAGCCTCGCCACTGTGAGTTTTTACACCGTGCTCACCAAAGTAATCACGCTGGGCTTGTACTAAATGCCCATTACTAGGTGTTGTAAGTGTTGCTAAATACGTTTGCGTAGCACCCAATACCGGGAATGCTAAACCAGTCATTACTGCTTGGCCGGTGATTTTACGTAAAGAGTTTGACTCTTTTTCAAGGGTGTCAATAAATTCAACACCTTGCGCAACGCTATCTAGGTAATCAGCACGAATAATACAACCAGCACGCCACGTTTGAAGTGTTTTAGATAAATCTACTTTCCACTGGTGAGTACGCGATGCACCTTTAATAAGCGCTAAACCTTGGCGATAAGCTAACAAGCTTGCAAGTAAGAACGCGTCTTTTAACTCTTCTAAATCAATATCAACATTATTGGTAGATTTCGCTGCGTACGACATCTCTTGTGCAGCAGTCGTGTTACACGCGTTAGTTAAATGACGAGCCTGCACTGCAGCTACAAGTGATGGCACGGCAATACCTAGCTCTAATGCATTTTGTGCAGTCCAAAGGCCTGTACCTTTAGCGCCTACTTTGTTATCAATTAAATCTGCAAGAGGCACAATATTTTGATTTTCAAGAGATAAAATGTGGCTAGAAATAGACAATAAATAGCTGTTTAATTGACCCTGAGACCAATCGTTAAATATTTCAGCGACTTCTTTAGGTGATCGCCCCGTGCCAATACGAAGTAGTTGATATACTTCTGCAATAAGCTGCATAAGAGCATATTCAATACCGTTGTGAACCATTTTTACAAAATGGCCACTGGCAGATTGACCAACACGTGCAAAGCAAGATTCACCATTAAAACTCGCAGCTGCTTTTTCAAACCACGGTTCAATTCTTCCCCAACCACCTTCAGAACCACTCGCCATCATAGCTGGACCGTGGCGAGCGCCTTCGGCCCCACCTGAGATGCCCATGGTGGCAAATTCAAATTTGTTTTGGTATTTAAGTTTACGCGTTATACCATCTTTATAATTGCTGTTACCGCAATCTACAATGATATCGTTACACTCTACGCCCGCTTCTACTAGTTCATTACAAACAGCATCAACTAGTTCTCCAGCAGGAACAAGTAATAAAATAGAACGAGGTGCTTCTAAACGTCTTACCATGTCTCTTAAATCAGAAACAATGTGAAGTCGATCAGCCATGCCTTGAGATTTAGCACAACTTAGTAACTCTTCACCCGCATGTGGGTTTTTGTCATAAGCGACTAGCGTTATCCCTTTTTCTATCAAGTTTAGGGCAAGATTTTTTCCCATAACGCCTAACCCTACTAATGCAACTTGCATTTAGTGTCCTCCTCGGTAACAACTATTTGGTTAGAAAATTCAGTGTATAAATTAAATAATACCGCGTGCATTATACTCATGCAGTCATAAAATGCTAACCATGAGCCAATACAACATGCTTTTTTATTACAGATAAATAAGCTACGTAATTATATCAAACATCAATGCTCTAGGGGTGACTAAAAGCACCGCTATTTGAAATTAAGATCATTGACGCATTCTGACACCGGTGTCATAATGATGACACAATAGTTTTGTATAAAATAGTGGTAAACCTTTGAAGTTTGCCTACAACTAAAAACGTTTTATTCTAATATAGATATTTTTAGTAAACAAAATAACAGTCAACCTGCTTTCACCAAGCACACAGGAGAAATTGATGCTAAGACGCACAAAAATAGTCGCTACCCTTGGGCCTGCTACCGATAGAGATAACAACCTAGAAAAAATTATTATCGCTGGGGCTAATGTAGTACGTTTAAACTTCTCACATGGTGTTGCCCAAGATCATAAAGACCGCGCACAAGCTGTTCGCGATATCGCCAAAAAATTAGGCAAGCACATTGCAATTCTTGCAGACCTTCAAGGCCCTAAAATCCGTGTTTCTACTTTTAAAGAAGGTAAAGTAACACTTGCTGTAGGTGCAAAGTTTACCCTTGATGCCAAAATGGAAAAAGGCGAAGGCGATGTAAACGCGGTAGGTATTGATTACAAAGAATTACCACAAGATGTAACGCCAGGTGATTTATTACTATTAAATGATGGTTTAATCCAACTTACTGTTGAAGAAGTTGACGGTCATTTAGTGCACTGTAGCGTAACTGTTGGCGGCGTATTATCTAATAATAAAGGTATTAACCGTTTAGGTGGTGGCTTAACTGCTCCTTCGTTTACTGAAAAAGATAAAGAAGATTTAATCACTGCGGCTGAAATTGACGTAGATTACATTGCGGTATCATTCCCACGTAGTGGTGACGATATGCGCTATGTGCGCTCACTTGCAGAGGCTGCGGGCTCAAAAGCACAGCTACTCGCAAAAATTGAACGTGCAGAAGCAGTTGAAACGCAAGAAGCTGTTGATGATATCGTTTTAGCATCTGACGCTGTAATGGTTGCTCGTGGTGATTTAGGTGTTGAGATTGGTGATGCCGCGTTAATGGGTAAGCAAAAACTTATTATTCGTCGTGCTCGTTCATTAAACCGTACAGTGGTTACTGCTACGCAAATGATGGAATCGATGATCGATAACCCTATGCCAACGCGCGCAGAAGTTATGGATGTGGCAAACGCGGTACTTGATGGTACAGATGCGGTTATGCTTTCAGCTGAAACTGCTGCAGGCGATTACCCAGAAGAAACAGTAGCTACAATGGCACGTGTTTGTTTAGGTGCTGAATCGCAAAAAGAAACGCACGTATCTAAGCACCGTTTAGACAGTCGTTTTTCTAATAATGCAGAATCTATCGCCCTTTCAGCTATGTATGCTGCTAACCACTTAGACTCTGTAAAAGCGATTGTTACACTTACTGAGTCAGGCAGCACAGCTAAATTAATGTCGCGTATAAGCTCAGGTTTACCAATCTACTCGCTTTCACGCCATGCAAGCACACTTGGTCAAACAGCACTTTACCGTGGTGTTTACCCTGTGTTTTTTGATTCTACAAAAACTGAAAAAGACGGCATGGTAAAAGCTGCACTTGATACGCTTGTAGCTCAAGGCTCATTACAGTCTGGCGATACAGTTATTATTACTCACGGTGATTCAATGGAAACTGTGGGTGCAACTAATACAATGAAAATTGTGACTGTTGCATAATAGCGTAATAAAACGTCTAATATAAAAAATGCGAGCTAAGCTCGCATTTTTTGTGTCTGTAAAACATCAAACTAACTGGCTAGCGCTGCTTTTACTTTATCGCGGTAGCTTCGGCTCACTTTAAGCTCTTGTCCGTTTTCAAGTACTAATAAATATTCACCACTTACTTGCGTAACCAGTTTACTTATTTGCTTTGTATTAACGATTGCACTGCGATGTACGCGAACAAATAAATGAGGGTCGAGCTCTTGCTCAAGCTCCTTCATCGTTTTACGTAATATATGTGTTTGTCCGTCTTGGCAATGTAAACACATATAATCACCCGCTGCATCTACCCATTGAATAGTTGCCACTGGGACACGTATTATTTCACCTTGCTCTTTTACAGCCAATGACTCTGGGTAGCGTCTATCTGTTAGCGTATCGCCAGTGGCTAATTTTTTTAATATTTCTTCGCAATTATTACCAGTAATTCCGGCTACAAAACTCGCTAGTTTTTTCTTATGGGCGTTGTCTTGCTGCGTTTTTAAATAGGTATGCACTTTTTCTACCGCCTGTTTTAGTCTGTTATCGTCAACGGGTTTTAAAATGTAATCTAGCGCATGAATTTCGAACGCTTTAACAGCAAACTGATCAAAAGCAGTTACAAATACAATCGCAGGTAATGCTTTTGTACTTTCGCTTAGCGCTCTTGCTACTTCAAAGCCATTCATGCCTGGCATTTGAATATCTAAAAAAACCAAATCTATTTTTTCACTTTGGCACATTTCAATTGCATCTGCGCCTGAGCTACATAATTTTATCACTTCAATATCAGCAAACTCGTCTAGTCTTACTGCTAAACCTTTTCTTGCTAAGGGTTCGTCATCAACGATAAGTGTTTTTATTTTAGTCATTTCTTCACAGCCTTTTCAAACGGAACTCGCAGATTAACTTTTAATCCACTTGGCGTATTATGTGATAATACAAACGAATAATTATTTTCATACAACGTTTTTAATCTATCTTTGGTGTTAGCAACCCCTACCCCTTGGGCATTTACTAATTGGCCATCGAGTATTTCGGTGCCGGGGCCATTATCGCCAACTTCTAATAATAATTCGTTTGCAAATACTTGTGCTTTTATATCTATCACACCACCTTGCGCTAAATGGGCAATAGCGTATTTAATTGCGTTTTCAATAATTGGTTGCAAAATTAAGCTTGGCACTAATGCCTCTTTGGCTTGTTCGCTTATATCTACATTTACTTTTAATCGTTCATCAAAACGTACCCGCTCTATTTCAAGATAAAGCATTAATGCATGTAGCTCTTGCTCAAGAGGTACTTTTTTAATTGGATCGGTATTTAGTGTATAGCGTAAAAAGTCACTTAGCCTTGCTACCATTAAGTTAGCATCTTTGTTTTCTTTCACCAAAATTAATGTAGAGATAGCGTTTAGTGTATTGAATAAAAAATGAGGATTAAGCTGGTACCTGAGCATTTTTAATTGCGCTTCGTGTGCCATAGTTGTGGCTTTTAGCGCTTTTTGTCGCTCACTTTGTAGTAGCTGATAATATTTAACGCCAAAGTACAAACCACTCCAACATAAAATAATATAAACAGAATCTAAACCTTGTTGTAGGTAATAAAACCACTCTTCGGGCCTATAACCATGGCGGTATATTTCCCATAAATTAAATTTTTGAACAACCGCCCATAAAGTGCCCGTAATATACGAAGCACCAAATACAACAATCATTAACACCCATGGTGAGGCGTTCCAAATTTTACGATAAATGTACCTAAGTGGCACAGTCATTAAACAGCCAGCATACGCGTTTAGTAAAATAACAAATACGTAGATGTCGCGCATTTCAAATACTTTAGAGCCAATGTAATTTACTAACGCATAACCTATCCAACCTGCAATTTGCAAAAGCCAAAAAAAGCGTTGTCTGTTATCGACTAAGGATTGCCAGTTCAAAATTTACATTTACTCCGTATAGTTAAATACTAACTTTATATTAGGCTCGATTATTTTTATTGTGTAGCTTAAAGTCAGCTTTCATTATTATATAGATTTATCCGTTTGCTTAGCAGTACCACCTATCTTGCTTTATGCGAGTCTTACCGCAAACATTTATCATCGCACTAAAAAAGCGAAAGGTTTTATCCTCTCGCTTTTTAAATTTGCTTCACTTAGTACAGGTTAAGCTAGTTTGTCTGATGCAACTTTATATGTTGGATCTTCAATCACGTTAACTTCAACTAAATCACGGGCTTTATGCAATAACTGTGTACAGTCTTTACTTAAGTGGCGTAAATGAAGTTGTTTACCCGCTTTAGTGTATTTATCAGCAAGGCTGTCTATTGCTTCTATTGCACTGTGATCAGAAACACGACTGTGTTTAAACTCTACTATCACGTCTTTAGGGTCATTTTTAACATCAAATAACTCTGAAAAGTTTTTAACTGAGCCGAAAAATAACGGCCCGTGCAGCTCATATACTTTTGCACCTTGTTCATCAATATAGTTTGTAGTGTAAATGTGTTTTGCGTGCTGCCAAGCAAATACTAATGCCGATACAATAACACCTACGCATACTGCAATAGCTAAATCGGTAATAACCGTTACTCCCGATACAAGCACAATAACAAAAGCGTCAGATAGCGGTACACGCTTCATCATCTTAAAGCTTGCCCATTCAAATGTACCAAGCACAACCATAAACATAACACCTACTAAGGCAGCAAGTGGGATCATTTCTATTAAGCTCGATGCGAAAATAATAAAGGCTAGTAACATTAATGCCGCGCTTATACCTGATAAACGTGAGCGACCACCTGAATTAATGTTGATCATTGATTGGCCAATCATTGCACAACCGCCCATCGCACCAAAAAAGCCACACGTTACGTTTGCTGCGCCTTGGCCTATACATTCTTTGTTAGAATGGCCACGAGTTTCAGTAATTTCGTCTATTAAGCTAAGTGTTAATAAAGATTCAATTAAACCAATAGCGGCTAAAATAAGTGCATACGGGAAAATAATATACAGTGTATCTAGAGTAAACGGCACCATAGGAATGTGAAATTCTGGTAAGCCACCGGCAATAGTTGCCGCTTCATTACCTGTCATACCTTTTAAGAAATCAAGTACGGTGTGTGCTTCTAAGTCAAAACCGATTACTAAACCAGTGACGGTTACAATAGCTACCAATGAAGATGGCACAGCGGTAGTTAATTTAGGTAAAAAATGAATTATAGCCATAGTCAGTGCAACTAAACCAAGCATGATGAAAAGCGGACTGCCTGTCATCCACTGCTGCCCACCGGCACCATCAGGCACTTTAAATTGCCCTAGTTGTGCTAAAAATATAACAATAGCTAAACCGTTTACAAAGCCGAGCATTACCGGGTGAGGAACCATACGAATAAACTTACCAAGCTTAAAGACCCCTGCAAGAATTTGCAGTATTCCCATGAGTAAAACGGTTGCAAATAAATACTCAACACCATGATCAAGTACTAAACTTACCATTACAACAGCAAGTGCACCGGTAGCACCTGAAATCATCCCAGGACGGCCACCAAATATTGCCGTAATTAAACCAACGATAAACGCGGCATATAGACCAACTAAAGGTTCTACATTTGCTACAAAGGCAAACGCAACAGCTTCTGGTACCAAGGCAAGCGCCACGGTTAAACCAGATAGAATATCGTTTTTAGCAGAGCTTGGGGCTCTACTGAGTAAGTTAAACATTGAGTTCCTCAGGTGTTATCGGTATCAAAAAAAGCGCTAAATTTTATCAAATTAGCGCTCAGTTAACAATTGTCATTATGTGGTTAAGCTAAGATTTAGCCAAACAGGAAGTGCTTTTTATAAAGGAAGAGAAGTACTGCGTTTTACACACGTCATTGTTACGTTTGAATGAACTTCTTGTACGTATTCTAAACTTAATAGGTTATCGCGTACAAAATGCTCGTAACCCTCAATGCCTTGAGAAATTATGCGTAACATAAAATCCATAGTACCGGCCATTGTGTAGCATTCGGTTACTTCATCGTAACTCATAATTAGTTTTTCAAACTCAGCAAGGTTCTTTTTACCATGATTAGATAAGCGAACATGTGCATATACTAGCATATCAAAGCCGAGCTTTTTCTCATCAAGAAGAGCAACTTTGCTTTTTATATAACCATCTTGCTCAAGCTTAGCAATTCGGCGCCAGCATGGAGACTGAGACAAACCTACTTTATCGGCAATTTCAGCGGTTGATAAACTAGCATCTTGTTGTAAAAGTGCCAATATTTGGCGATCTACGTGATTTAGAGACATTTTATTTCTTATTTATCAAATAAACTGGTTAAATTATACAGCCATTTTAAAAAACAGTCTGCATATTTTTGAATTTTTATAACCATTTTAAGCATTAGATAACGCTATTTAGCCAAATTTACCGCTTACAAATGGATTTGTTTGTTTTTCAAAACTCACGGTGGTGTCGCTACCATGCCCAGAAAGAATTTTTGTGTTATCTGGCAAGGTAAGAATATGCGCTCGTATAGACTCTATAAGCTGCTGACAGTCTCCTTTAGGAAAGTCTGTGCGCCCTATTGAGCCCTTAAAAATGACATCTCCGACAATCACAGTTTCGTATTGCGGTTGGTAAAAAACAATATGCCCTGGCGTGTGGCCTGGGCAATGTTTAACAACAAAGCTAAGCTTACCGACGCTTACAACATCGTCATGATTTAACCAAATATCAGGGTAAAATGGAGCTATAGGTGTAAAGCCAAACATTTGGGCTTGCATTGGTAAGTTTTCGAACCAAAAAACTTCATCTTTCTGAGGGCTAATTATTTGTATGTTAAAGTGCTTGCGCAATATATCGGCACCACCAACATGATCTAAGTGACCATGAGTTAGCCAAATAGCTTTTAAATCTAACTGCCTGTCATTCAGCGCAGTAATTATCTTATCTGTATCACCACCTGGGTCTATCACCACAGCTTGGTTAGTTTCATTACATATAACAATTCGGCTGTTTTGAGCAAAAGGGGTAACCGGTATAGTAATAACTTGCATGTTATATCTCTTTACTCTTTTGATCTGGAATAACAACAGGCTCTTCAAACGACATTAGTATTGGGTATTTTAAATATGCTTGGTCGTAAAACGGGCTTTGTTCATATAGCCAATTTAAGCGTGCATCAGCATCCTCAGAAAATGATTTATCTTTTAATTTTTCGTCAAACTTAAGTGCAAGCTTAGGATTATCTTTGAGCATTTGCCGTGCAAACGGAATAAGTGCATAATTTTCCATGTATTCTGTACGCTGAAAAATAGTATTAAACTCACCCCACGCAAAAAATGAATCTGGTGCTTCAGGGTGTAATAAATGTACCGCCAACTCACCGGCCTTTTGCTGAGTATTGACTTGATACCATCCATCTAAATCAACATTTATTGCGGGGACGTAATCAAAGCTTGCCGACACCCTAAAGCGCCCTTCAAATGGAGCTTTATCAAATGCATAATCAATAACTTTAGCCTTTTTTAAAGGCTGGGTATTAGCCCCTTCTAGCTTATTAACTGATACTCCATGTAACTTTAGCTTTTCAATAATATTGCTATAAACTGGTGGAATGAAAAACGCCTTTGGTACTTCTACTGTGCTAATTACTTCTTTTTGCCAATATATAGGTAAGTCTGAATATGTATGAGGTTTGCCAATATACTTAACCTCGTTTTGCCCTGAAAGCGCATTCATACTTGAGGAATACTCAATACCTTTAAATTCACTAATTGTATCAGCTTGTTTTGAATAACCACGTTTAACTATTAACTGCTTAGGTACAAATTCTTGTTCTTTTTTTACCGCATTAGCTAGTACATGGCTATGTTGTGATAATGCATTAATCGCACCATCTAAAAATACATAAGTTCCTAAAACGCGTTGTTTGTAAGGCTTTAGAGAATGGTTTTCAACTAAAATTGTAGGTAATGATTTTAAATCTCCCCATCCATTTGAAAAGCGAGGCGTCGCTACCCAGCCCGCTAGCCCTTTTTTAAAATCGCGTTTATCCATAACAAATACAAGTTGCCCAGGGGTATGCCCCTGCTCAGCAAGCCTTTCATCTATTAACGGCTTAAAGTAATGATTTAATGTATCTGATACTGCCGGAGACTCACTCGCAAATACAGGGTTATACCCATAGGTCACATCGTACTGGTAATCTGCGCCATCAGTTACATGAACATCAACATATAAATTTGGGTTATAGGTATTAATAACCTTTAAAACGCTTTTGACTTCGGGGGTATCTAGTTTAGTAAAATCACGATTTAAATTGAGGTTATTAGCGTTCGTACGAAAACCCATCTTTGCAGGGCCGCGCTGATTTATGCGATTAAAGGCACTGCTACGCTCGTGCCCATCGACATTTAAAATAGGAATAAATAATATATTTACCTTTTTTAAAATATCGCGGCGTTTTCCTGTTGCAATATCACGCAGCAACATAAACATAGCATCTTTGCCATCTATCTCACCGGCATGAATACCAGCTTGAATAAAAATAGTCGGTTTAGTGCTATTAGCCATTTGCCCAGCTTCAAAAAAACCTTGCTCGCTCGCAACCAACATCTTTATCGCACGTTTGCTATTGCTGTAACCTATGGTTTGAGATTTAAATTGAGTAGGGTTTGCTGCAACTAGCCTATCTACAAATGCCATAGTGTCTTCGTAGTTTGGTGAAATTTCACCTGCAGATAATTCAAAGTCTGTTGTTAACGGACCTTCTTTTTGTAGTAACTCACTGCTTCTTTTACCTTGCCACTGTATTAGGGGTGGTAAATGTGCGTCATATGCCACACTCGCAGACAAAACCAAAAGACTTGCAAACATATTATTCTCTAACAAACGCTCTAATAACAGAATTATATCAATTAAAGTTTTTTATATTTTAAAACTGCGGTGATTCAACAAAAATACACAGCCAATAACAGTAACTTATAAAATGAATAATGCTAACGTCAATAAAATGAGTATATCCATAAACCTTATATATTTTTCTACCGTTTATGAGTAAATTTACGCCTCTATAGCTAGGGCGTGTTGATCTTTGATGGTTGAATTTGCAGCAGCATGTTTGGTTTTTAGGCAAGGCAGAGCCTATGAAGTGTGGTTACTCCCCATAAATAGGCGATAACGTAGCATAAATGCCAAACATGCGCTGCCCTTCGGGTTCTGCCTAGGGGCGATAAACTCTTTGTTACTCGGCTTTTACTTAGCCCACTAGGTTACAAACCTCGCGCCGCGATTTAATCGCCCCTAGATTGAACAAATTTCAATCCGCAAAGATCAACACGCCCTAATACCCATTCGCTTAATTAAGTGATCTATTTTAAAGGTGAAGAAACGTGTTGTTAGCTAACCAAAATACTCGCTATTTTGTTGTCCTACATAAAAATTTGTTAACGAAGGGGGCGATACGTTTAGCCCCTTAAATTGATTGAGCATTATTACGCATTTGTATTAGTTAATATTTTGAAGATACTCAAATTTTAGACACAAAAAAAGGAGCCATGGGCTCCTTTTTAATACTTACATGAAAAAACTTAAGCTGCCGCTAGGCCTTCTTTTGCTTTTTCTACAAGCGCTGCAAATGCAACTTGGTCGTAAACAGCGATATCTGCAAGGATCTTACGATCGATTTCTACAGACGTCTTTTTAAGACCATTGATAAAACGGCTGTAAGACAGACCATTTTGACGTGAAGCTGCATTGATACGTGCAATCCATAATTGACGGAAAGTACGTTTCTTCGCACGGCGGTCACGGTAAGCGTATTGACCCGCTTTAGTAACAGCCTGGAAAGCTACGCGATAAACACGTGAACGTGCTCCGTAGTAACCTTTCGCTTGTTTTAAAACTTTTTTGTGACGTGCACGTGCGACAACGCCGCGTTTAACTCTTGCCATTTCTAAAAACCCCTATTAAGCGAATGGTAACATACGTGAAACTAGACCATGGTCATTTTTATGAACCATCATCTTAGGACGTAGGTGTAACTTACGCTTAGAAGTTTTCTTAGTCAGAATATGACGAAGATGCGCTTGTTTACGCTTGAAACCGCCAGAAGCAGTCTTTTTGAAACGCTTAGCAGCGCCACTGTGACTTTTTAGCTTGTAAGCCATTGCAATAACTCCAAATGTATTGCTTTAAAATTAGTAAGCAGGCGTGAGATATATTTCTATAGCTCCACTTTTAGGCCTAACTTACTGCCATATTCCGGTGAAAACCCAGCATAAATGCCGCAATTTTACTTTAAAACCGGTTAGCACAGGTGAATATTTGCATATTACTTGGGTACCTGAACTAAATTCGGTGCGTATTATCGCCTAAAAATTATTTTTTAGCAACAGGCGCCATCATCATAACCATTTGGCGGCCTTCAACACGATTGGGGAAAGACTCAACTACTGCTAACTCTTCTAAATCGGTTTTGATACGGTTTAATAATTCTATACCAATTTCTTGGTGAGCCATTTCGCGACCACGGAAGCGGATCGTAATTTTAGCTTTATCGCCAGCTTCTAAGAACTTACGTAAGTTGCGAAGCTTAACCTGATAGTCACCTTCATCCGTGCCAGGACGGAATTTGATTTCTTTAATCTGGATTTGCTTTTGCTTCTTCTTCTGCTCTTTTAGTTCTTTGCTTTTTTCAAAGATGAACTTACCGTAGTCCATAACCTTACAAACAGGCGGCTCAGCATTTGGGCTAATCTCTACGAGATCAACACCCGCTGCATCAGCCATAGCTTGTGCGTCTTTTAATGACTGAATTCCAGCTTGTTCGCCGTCGATGTCGATTAAACGAACTTCTTGAGCTGTAATTTCTTCGTTAATACGATTTTTTTGAGCTGTTTGTTGCCCTTTCTTGCCGCCTCTAATAGTACGTTCCTCCAAGAATATCAATAATATAAGTGTGTAGTTTGGCTGTTTGTATATGCCCTACACACTCGATTTTTTTTACTGTCGACTTTTAATTTCTTCGCTAATTTTAGCTACAAAATCATCAACATTAAATTTGCCTAGGTCTTCACCTGTGCGAGTACGTACTGCTACTTCTTGTTGTTCAACTTCTTTATCGCCAACAACAAGTAAGTAAGGAATACGCTTAAGTGTATGTTCTCGGATTTTAAAGCCAATCTTCTCATTTCTCAAGTCAGCTGCGGCTCTAATTCCAAGTTTATTTAATTTTTGTACAATTTCCTGCACATAAGGTGCTTGTTTATCGGTGATATTCATAATCACAACTTGCTTTGGTGCAAGCCACGTTGGGAATAAACCAGCATACTCTTCAGTTAAAATACCAATAAAGCGCTCAATAGAGCCTAATATAGCACGGTGTATCATAACTGGAGTGCGTCGTTCGTTGTTTTCAGCTACATAAGTAGCTCCTAAACGACCTGGTAATGCAAAATCTAGTTGCACTGTACCACACTGCCACGCTCTGTCTAAACAATCGTACAAAGTAAATTCAATTTTAGGACCATAAAACGCCCCTTCACCCGGAAGGTAATCAAATTCAATGTCGTTTGCTTTAAGTGCATCCGCTAATGCAAGCTCAGCTTTATCCCACACTTCATCGTCGCCAATGCGCTGTTCAGGGCGAGTTGAAAGCTTAACTACAATTTTTTCAAAACCGAACGTCTCATATGTATCATAAACCATCTTAATACACGCTGACACTTCGTCCATTACTTGTTCTTCAGTACAGAAAACGTGAGCGTCATCTTGTGTAAAGCCACGTACACGCATTAAGCCATGTAATGCACCTGATGGTTCATTACGGTGACAACAGCCAAATTCAGCCATACGAAGCGGTAAGTCACGGTACGATTTTAAACCTTGGTTAAAAATTTGTACGTGGCCTGGGCAGTTCATTGGTTTAATCGCATATTCGCGCTTTTCAGACTCAGTGGTAAACATTGCGTCTGAATATTTTTCCCAGTGACCTGATTTTTCCCATAATGAACGGTCCATCATCATTGGACCTTTTACTTCTTCGTAGCTGTATTCACGTAGTTTTTCACGAACAAACTCTTCAAGCTCACGGTAAATGCTCCAACCATCGTTGTGCCAAAATACCATGCCTGGCGCTTCTTCTTGCCAATGCCACAAATCAAGGGCTTTACCAATACGACGGTGATCGCGTTTTTCAGCTTCTTCTAAACGCTTTAAGTACGCTTTAAGTTGCTTTTTATCGCCCCACGCTGTGCCATAAATACGTTGTAGCATTTTGTTTTCAGAATCACCACGCCAGTATGCACCTGCTACCTTCATTATTTTAAAGTTTTGGCAGAATTTCATGTTTGGTACGTGAGGACCACGACACATGTCTACATATTCTTCGTGATGATATAATCCTGGACGGTCATCTTTTGCGATGTTCTCGTCCAAAATTTCAATTTTGTATATTTCGCCACGCGCTTCAAACGTATCGCGTGCTTCTTGCCAGCTTACTGTTTTTTTCACTACGTCGTAGTTTGTTTTTGCAAGTTGCAGCATACGCTTTTCAATGGCGTCTAAGTCATCTTGTGACAAAGAATGTTCCATATCGATATCGTAGTAAAAACCGTTATCAATAGTTGGACCAATAGCCATTTTAGCTTCAGGGAAAAGTTGCTTAACTGCATGTCCAATCAAGTGAGCACAAGAGTGACGAATAATTTCTAAGCCGTCGTCATCTTTAGCGGTGATGATTTCAAGACGAGAATCTTCACTAATAAGATCACACGCATCAACACGATCGCCATTAACACGACCTGCAATGGTTGCCTTAGCAAGACCAGGGCCAATATCGTTTGCTACATCAAGAGTACTTACAGGGTTTTCGAAACTACGCTGACTTCCGTCAGGGAGAGTAATAACTGGCATTATAAATCCTTACATACAGTGGTGACACCTACAATGTATCACGTGTATTTTCTAATAAAATTAAATGAGAATGACTCGACAACGCTCTTACGAATAAGCATTGACTATTTTTCGCCTTAGTTGGCTAATGTAGATGCTGAGTCTGCTCAACTACAAAAAAGATATTGTCGCGTGATAGAGTAACAATTACAAGTTTAAAGCGCCTACATTCAGCGTTATTTTACCTTATTAAGCTATTTTTAGTGCTGCGTTAAGTAATTTAAATTAATAATGTGACAATTTTAAATATCGCATTAATTAAACAACAGTTAATTGCTTGTCCTCGCAATTTAATAGAGGTTGGGTATAATACGAAGCAATTAAGTTATATTAGAGAACAGCAATGAGAACATGTGGTGTAGAAATTACCGGTAGTGACGTACTACTTTGTATTTTAAGTAAAGATAATGACGTATTTGATATTCGCGATGTGCGCCAAACACGTTTTACCTTAGGTAATGGCAATGACACTGAAGTAATGCGCAAATTTCAATTTGATTTTGCAAAGCTAATGCAAGATTACCAAATTGACTCTGTGGCTATTCGCGAACGCCAACCTAAAGGTAAATTTGCAGGCAGCGCTAAAGGTTTCAAAATGGAAACTGCTATTCAGTTAATTGAAAGCTTAGATGTTCGCGTGTTCTCAACAACCGAGATTAAAGAGCAAGTTAAGCGTAACCCTATCCCTATTGCTTTTGAAGAAACCGGCCTTAAAAAATATCAAGAAAATGCATTTGTTAATGCCTACGTATACATTATGAAAAAAACGTACCGTAGTGACGAAATGTAATTTAACAAGCTTTAAAGTAAAAACGCGCCCAAATGGCGCGTTTTTTTTTGTATAAAACCTAGAGTTACTCAGCTGGCTTTAAAAAGTAAGTTTGTGCAAGTTCATTATGAATACCCGCTAATTCAATTTGTATTTGGTCAATATATTTATGCAAAAAACCATTTTTTAATTGTCTGACTTCTTCTGATTTTAACTCTTTAATTGCAATCTCAATTAAATCGATAATACCTTTTGAGTTTGGTAAAACACTTACCTGCTTTTTTAACTCCATTAAACAAAACATTATAGAGCGAGGAAACACTTCACTGTGCATTACAAATTCAAGCACATCTGAGCGCTGCACGCGCACACCCATCTCTTGTCGGTACATTTGATAAGCACTGAGTGAACGTAATAAACTTATCCATTGAATATTTTCAAATGGTTTTGCCTCATCGCTAGTAATAAGTGTTTCTGAGCGAATATCTAAAATTCGCGAGGTCATATCTGCGCGCTCTATTAATGAGCCAAAGCGTATAAAAGTAAATCCATGATCGTGGTTAATTGTCGCATCTAACGCACCAAAAATTAAATGAGCTGACTCGATAATTTGTTTTAAATAAGCAAATCGACCGCGCTTTGTTAACCCTTCTTTTTGGTTATCTTTTACATAATAATACAAAGAGTTAATTTCTTCCCATACATCACGCGGGATAACGTCACGAATGGTACGTGCGCTTTCGCGAGCACTAATAATCGAGTTCAATATCGAGGAGTTATTATCGCTACCTACCAATAAATAACGCAGTGCTTTTTGCTCGCTATAATCGGTATGGTTTTCTTGGTATGCTTTTCGTGCGCCAATAATATCTATTAACGGCTCCCACCCAGTACAAACACCTTTTGGTAAGTCCATCATTAGCATGTTATTTACGTTGATCAAACGGGCCACATTTTCAGCACGTTCAACATAGCGAGCAACCCAATATAAAGTTTCACCTACTCTTGATAACATATTATTAAGCCTCCTCGTCCACAATCCATGTATCTTTGCTGCCACCGCCTTGTGATGAATTAACGACTAAAGAGCCTTTCACCATAGCAACTCGCGTTAAACCGCCTGTCGTTATTTGTGTATATTTACCTGATGATAAAATAAACGGCCTTAAATCAGCGTGGCGCCCATCTACTTGCGTTCCATCAAGCGTAGGGACAGTTGATAAATCAAGTGTTGGCTGTGCCACCCAGTTGCGCGGATCCGCTTTGATTTGAGCAATCGTTTCTTGTTGTTCTTTTTTAGTCGATTTAGGGCCAATTAATAATCCATAACCACCAGACTCGTTAGCTGGCTTTACAACAAGCTTATCAATGTTTTTAATAACATGGTCACACTCTTTAGGATCGAGGCATTTAAAGGTTGGTACGTTTTCAAGCTTAGCTTCCTCACCCAAATAATATTTTATTATTTCAGGTACATATGCATAAACAACTTTATCATCGGCAACACCTGCACCAGGTGCATTCACAAGAGCTACGTTCCCTTTAGACCAGGCACGCATCAAACCAGGGACACCTAATTGGGACTCAGGTAAAAATGCTTCTGGGTCTAAAAATAAGTCATCTATTCGACGGTAAATTACATCAACTCGTTGTAATCCAGTTATGGTTCGCATGTATACACAGTCGTCTTTTTCGACGACTAAATCTCTGCCTTCCACCAGCTCACACCCCATTTCTTGAGCAAGGTAACAATGCTCAAAATATGCCGAGTTAAATACGCCAGGCGTAAGTACGACCACTTCGGGTTTATCTTGCTTACGTGGAGACATAGCCGCTAACATATCAAACAATTGCGATGGATAATCATCAACAGGTAAAATAGTGGCTTGTTCAAATAGTTCAGGAAAAACCCGCTTCATTACAGAGCGGTTTTCAAGCATGTAGGATACGCCAGAAGGCACCCGCAGGTTATCTTCAAGTACGTACATAGTGCCGTTGCCATCGCGCACTAAATCAGAGCCACAAATGTGTGCCCAAATTTTATTAGGTGGGTTAATGCCAACACACTGAGTACGAAAGTTAACGGACTTTTCTAGGAGTCCTTTTGGGAAAACCCCATCTTTTATAATTTTTTGATCGTGATATAAATCATCAATAAATAAATTTAAAGCCTCAACGCGCTGTTTTAAACCAACTTCTACACTTTGCCATTCTTTTTTACCAATAGTGCGTGGGATAATATCAAACGGCCATGCTCTATCGATCATGTTACCTTCGTTGTAAACCGTAAAGGTAATACCCATTTCCTTAATCGCTAAATCAGCAACCGCTCTGGCTTTTATGAGTTCTTCTTCAGATAAACCAGCAAAAAATTGCGCAAGCTGTTTGCCATGTGATCGAATATTTCCTTGTGCGTCTATTAATTCATCAAAAAAGCCATTCGTTTGGTACGCTTTCCAATCAATTTTCATACACCCTTCCGTCTTATCCATAATAACTATGAAGTTGTTAATTTATTCTAATCGAATCATATCTACAGCTACGTCAAGTAGTTGAGAACCCCCACCAAATACAACACCTTTAAGCGGTGTTACATCAGAAAAATCACGCCCTACTGCAAGTGTTACATGTTGCCCACTTGGTAAAATATTATTTGTTGGATCAAAGTCTACCCAGCCAAAATCAGGAACAAACAGTGCAAACCATGCATGGGTTGCATCTGCACCTTCAAGCTTTTCTTCGCCTTCAGGTGGTAGTGTTTCTATATAGCCACTAACATACCTAGCAGCTAAGCCTATGCTGCGTAAACACGCGAGTGCAAAGTGTGCAAAGTCTTGGCAGACGCCCCTTTTTTGTGCAAAAACAACACTTAAAGGTGTGCTTATAGTTGTAAAACCGGGATCATAGTGAAACTCATGAAATATTCGTGCCATTAAATCTTTACAGGCATCTATTAAATTAGCATTAGCTAAGAACGACACTAACGCATAATCCTTATAGGCTTCCTCAATAGGTGTAAGCTGAGAGGGCAAAATAAATTCAGATATTTTTAATAATTGTGCTGTATTTGGTTTTGCTAAAAAATCACGCGCTTCTTCCCAGCTAATAACAGCAGTATTTAAGTTTTTATTTACAGTCGTAATTAGCTCAACTTCACTTATCATGGTCACTGTTAGTTTTTTATGTTGCGTTGCTATTTCAAACGCAGTGACTTTATTATCAAAGTAATCTGTAAACTCTTGAACATAGTTAGCAATGGGCTCTATCTCTATGTGGCTACTATGACAAATCTGCCCACGATTAGTTTTAGGTGTTAAACGTGCTTGGTTTTGGCACAAACTTACAAAATCAGTATAGTTATACGTTGTCGAATGCTTAATTTTATATTTCACGATTGAGCTTGCTCAATATTAGTCCAGTTCAATTTATTAGCCGTTTGTGTATGAGAAAAATACTGTAGTAATAATACATCACAAAAAGTATCTAGGTTTATTCTTATGTTATGGCTAAATTCAATTAAATGTTTGCGCTGTCCGTTTTCTGTTGTTTGCAGGTAATCTTTTTCGGTTACATAACAGCTCGTTTTGGAGAGTAAAATAGCTTTTTCATGAGCTGCAATTACGCCTTGCCTGCGTTTATTGGGTAAATGCTGGCAAAGCTGATTTATTTGTTCAAGTTGAAATAATAATGAGCGGGGGTACTCTGCATCTAGCAATAATAACTCAAGCCCCGTGCCTATTGTTTGATACATTCTATAGCGGCGTTTATGGGTTACTAAACTCACTTGGCTACTGAGTACGGCCTCTAATAAACCTAGCTCTTCAGGTTCATCTAGTTTTTGGGTGAGTAATGTATTTCCCAAAGACGTTATTTGTAGGCTGCGCTCTATGCGTCTACCTATCTCAAGTAAAAACCAGCCATTACTGTTTGGCATACAATCTGCCAGAGAGCCATTAAAAGCCATAATAAGGCCAATCACTTTATCTAAAATACTTTGAATGGTGCGCGTAGATATATTGATATTAACGTGCTTAAGTATTTTTATTTGCTCGTTCATTTCGTCAATAATACGACGACTATCATGTGATAATAGCTCTTGTACTTGTACCGATGCATTAGCTAAATATTTAAGCGTATTAATAATACTTCCAGCACATTGCTCATCTGCAAGTAACACAAAAGCACTTTGCTTAGCATCACGGGTCTCAAACTCCTCATTTGTAATACTTTGCTCAATATACGGGTATACAATATGCTGCGACTTGATAGCAGTGAGTAACCTAGCAACAATATTACGCCTTATTAAATCGGGATATATAGCAAGTTCGGTATAGCGGTCGATAAAAATACGTAGAATCCTAATCGTATTTTCACAGCGTTCTAAGTAACGGCCAAGCCAAAATAAATGCTCAGCGGTCCTACTTGAAATAATTCCTTCGAGCAGAGTAACGTCCATTCTTTTACGAATAGGTACCGGTGCATTTTGTTCTTCTAAGTCAATATTATCGACCGTGTTTACCCATGTATCTTTGAGCCACCCCGATTTACCGGCTAAATTTCGTGCCTGTGTAGATAAACACAAGGCCGAGGGCAGTACTTCTATGCCATGCTCTGTAGTTAACGCATAACATCTAAAAATGACAGGTTTGGCTATTAATTTACCGTCTTGCCAAAAGGGGGCACTACTAAATACAGGCTTTTCTTGAAAGTAGTACGCATCTGGATTTTGTTGAATGTGTTGTTTAATTTTTTTTGCATCTAATTCACCATCGAGCTTGAACTCAGGATTTTTGAAGCTTGTGAATTCAAGTGTACTCCAATCTAAATCCTCAGCTTCAGTGGCCTTATAATACTTAGCCCCTGGAATTAATAATGGCTCACCTAAAAGCTGCTCACATAGCTTATCTAAATTAAATTGAATCGCTGCAGATGACAAAACACCACTACCAAACGGATTTAAAACTTTAACGGTACCCTCGCGTACAGCTTGCAATAACCCTGCAATACCGTGCAATGAATATTCAGTTTGTTCTAATGAGTCAATGCTATTGTCGGGGATCCAACGCAAAATCACGTTAATTTTTCCAAGCCCCTGCAATGACTTTAGCCACACTTCGCCGTTTCTAACCGTTAAGTCGGCGCTTTGTACTAAGGTATAGCCAAAGTAGGTTGATAAAAACGCATGCTCATTATAGTTAGGATCGTCTATGCCTTGGGTTAAAATAACAATTCGAGGGTCATCCATATAATGAATATATTCATTAATACCCTCTTGAAATAAGTTTAAAAAATCTTTTATTTGCTGCACATTACATTCGGCAAATTCTTCGGCCATTACGCGACGCGCAATAATTCTGCTTTTTAGTAATAACCCAAGGCCAAGTGGGCATTGGCAGTGATCTTTTAATACTTTAAATTCGCCAGAAGGCGTTCGATACACATCAAGTGCCGTAAAAAATAGTTTAAGCTCGTCTTTAGGTAAACTAAAGCCCTCACGCATAAAGTGACTGTCTTGATACAGGTTTTCGGCACTAATATGCCCATTTAAAAGTAGCTTTTGCTCAGAATAAATATCGTTCTGCACCTTGTTAAGTAATGAGGTGCGTTGCTTGATCCCTTTTTCAAGGGCTTTCCAATCATTGCCGGAGAACATAAATGGCAGTGGATCTAAGTGCCATTGTTGATTACTTTCACTTTTAATATTGCCATTTTGAAGAAGCTGACGAATTTCAATTGCACGACTACTGAGATCTTCGCCCGTTAAGCTTGATAAACGATTAAATAATGTATCCCAATGCTCAGGACTCAAACCACTGTGATTTGCTAACTCGTCATGCCCGTGGCCTTTTTCAAGATACAAAGACAACCACTGTGGTAACTCAGGCATTGCGTTATTATTTATGTACAAATTAAAGTGCTCCACCTTAAAACTATAACATTAACTTTAAGGCTAGAATTGAATATAGATTATTCCACTTTAATTAATTTAAAAGTGGAATAACATCATTATTGAGCTTATTTATGCTTTATTTAAATCGTGGTTGTCGTCTTAAATCAAGCGTATTTGGATAATCCATATTAACGTTTTCTTCATCAGGTACTACAAAGTCACTCACCGTCTCTGCACTAGTAAACGTACGTGTAGCGGCTGATGGGCTCCAACTTGGTTGATCAGATGCTAACAACGATGGCGTGTGACCGTGTTCCCAAAAACGTGCGACTCTACGCCCTTCTGCTTCAAATGCATTAACAGGTAACGTTTCAGGGTTGCGTCCTCCGGCATGGCTTACATGATAAACAAATCCGCCTAATGAGCGCCCTTCCCAGGTATCAATTAAATCAAAGACTAATGGTGCATGTACTCCAATAGTAGGATGCAGTGCTGTAGGTGGCTGCCAAGCTCGGTAGCGAATCCCCGCCACAAGTTCATCATGCCCTTTTCCTTTAACCCCTTTTAACGGCACTCTACGGCTATTACAAGTAACAATGTATCTATCGCTTATAGCGCCTTTTACTTTTATTTGTACACGCTCAAGGGATGAATCTACATAACGTGCAGTACCTGATGCACTCGCCTCTTCACCTAGTACATGCCAAGGCTCTATTGCGGTTCTTAATTCTAGCGTTACGTTATCGAGTTCGCGTGTGCCACAAACCGGAAACCTAAATTCAAAAAATGGATTAAGCCAGCTTAATTGAAACGCAAAACCTGCTTCTTGTAAGTCACGCGTTACTTCAGCTAAGTCGTCTTCAACATACTGAGGCAATAAAAACTTATCATGAAGCTCTGTACCCCACCGTACCAATGGTTTGTGGTAAGGTTTTTTCCAAAACCAAGCAAGTAAGGTACGCAGTAATAACATTTGCACTAGGCTCATTTGCGAGTGCGGCGGCATTTCAAAACCTCTAAACTCGACAATACCTAAGCGCCCCGTTGGTGAATCAGGTGAATACAGTTTATCAATACAAAACTCAGCTCTGTGCGTATTACCTGTTAAATCGACCAATAAATTACGTAGTAGTCTGTCCACTAGCCATGGCTCAGGCACTTCGCCCTCAGGCATATGCGAAAAGGCAATTTCAAGTTCATAAAGCAGCTCATCACGCGCTTCATCTACACGTGGTGCTTGGCTTGTAGGGCCTATAAATAAACCTGAAAATAAATAAGATAACCCCGGATGATGCTGCCAATAGGTAATAAAGCTTCTTAATATATCTGGACGACGTAAAAATGGGCTTTGATCAGGCGTTTCGCCGCCAAGTGTTACATGATTACCACCACCAGTACCTGTATGGCGACCATCTGCCATAAACTTATCGGTACCTAAGCGCGTTTGTTTAGCAAGCTCATACAGTGTTGTTGTTCTATCAACTAGCTGCTTCCATGAGGTTGAAGGGTGTATATTTACTTCAATAACACCAGGGTCAGGTGTGACTGCATATTTTTCTATACGGCTGTCTTTCGGCGGGCTGTAGCCTTCTATAACAACGGGTATTGAAAGCGCTTTAGCCGTGCTTTCTATTGCATTTAATAATGCGATGTAATGTTCAAAATGACTCGTTGGTGGCATAAAAATATATAAACGCCCTTCTCGCACTTCAAGTGCCATAGCCGTTTTGATCATTTCACTACCAATAAAGCCTTTTTTAAGTTTTTTAGTCTTCTCAAAACTTGCTGGTATATCAAATGGGTCGCGGTCAATTATATTGCCGCTCCACTGTAAACTATCAAGTGGAAGTCGATAGCCCAGCGGTGATTCACCAGGTAGTAAAAAACAGTGTTCACGTTTAAATTCCCACAGGCAGGATTGCCAGCAGTATTTACTTTCATTAAATTGTAATGGCAGCACATAACCTACAGGGTTTTCTATTCCTTTTTCCATTTTTGCTAAAAAGCCTTTTCGGCTCATGGCATTTAACAACTCAGGCTCTTTTGGGCCGACCTCTTTAGGTAGTGAGGCCTCTTGCCATAAATGATATAAAATATCCTCATAGGCAGTCGTAATTGCTTTTGTTTCTAAGCCTATTTGCTCGCAGAGCTTTTCGGTAAAGCGTTTGGTGTCAGTGTGATCTAATTTATAGTCTTTATTAGGATCAGCGAGTAAGTTTGTATCTTTCCAAAGCGCTTGTCCGTCTTTGCGCCAATAACATGCATATTGCCAACGAGGTAATGGTTCGCCTGGGTACCACTTGCCTTGTCCGTAATGTGTAAAGCCGCCTTTTGTATATACCTTATTCATAGCAACAAATAAGTTTTGGGCAAGTACGCGCTTTTCTTTGCCGTCTGCTTCTGTATTCCATTGCGGGTGCTCCATATCGTCTATTGAAATAAACGTAGGTTCACCGCCCATGGTTAAATGGATCCCTTCTTGATTGTAAATATCATCAACTTGTAAACCTAAACGGTTTATAGCGCTCCACTGTGTTTCAGAGTATGGCTTAGTCACACGCGGGTCTTCATGAACACGCGTCACTTTATTATAAAAACTAAACTCAGATTCACATTCATCAATACCACCCGATACCGGTGCAGCAGAGCTTGGCTCAGGCGTGCACGCAAGCGGGATATGCCCTTCGCCTGCAAATAAGCCTGACGTTGGATCGAGCCCTATCCAACCAGCACCAGGAATGTAAACCTCAGTCCATGCGTGTAAGTCGGTAAAATCCTCTTCAGGGCCGCTTGGACCATCTAATGATTTTTGATCTGACGTTAGTTGAATTAAATAACCAGAAACAAAGCGAGCAGCTAAGCCTAAATGGCGAAAAAGTTGCACTAATAACCATGCAGAATCTCTACACGAACCAGTACCTTTAGTTAGTGTTTCATTTGCCGTTTGAACGCCAGGCTCTAAACGAATGCCATACCCTACCAAGTTATAAATAGCTTGGTTAACCGCTACTAAAAAATCAACACTTCTAATAGGCTTTTCAGGGCGTAAAGACTCAATTAAATCGACGAATTTAGGGCTTGGCTTTCGCTTTTTTAAATAAGGATTAAGCTCTGCTTTTGACACTTTATCGTATTTAAAAGGGAATTCTTCTGCGTATTCTTCTAAAAAGAAGTCAAAAGGGTTAATCACCGTCATTTCAGCAACAAGGTCAACCGTAAAGCTAAACTCTGTTGTAGGCTTATTAAACACAACCCTTGCTTGATAATTGCCAAAAGGGTCTTGTTGCCAATTTATATAGTGATCTTCAGGGACTATTTTAATCGAGTAGCTTTTTATTTTTGTGCGGCTATGCGGAGCAGGACGTAAACGAAAGATATGTGGCCCCATGTTTACCGCTCGGTCGTACTTGTATTGAGTATGGTGCGCTATACCAACAGTAATTGTCATTGATTAATTCCCCTTTAATAATGTATAGCCAGTTAGGTATTACAAAATATGACTTATCCTAAGCAATATTGTGCAATTTATATTCCATAAAATTTTTACTTATACGAGGCCTTAAAAACAGCTAAAAAACACCCATTGGCCATTCACATAGATATTAGCTTTCACAAATTTACGTAATTAAAAAATTTGCCTTTGTTTTGGTGCAAATGCTGCACCAAAAAAGACAAAAATTTAGTCTTTATTAAATTACAACAATTTAAAATATTGAATATTAACAAAGAAAAATATCCATTAATGTTTTACTAACTGTATTCTATAAAACCATTAATGGCTAAATAAAAAACAACTGATTTAAATTATTTCACTTTAAATAAGCACGCCGAGCATTAAAAAATAGTTCATACTAAATACTGCTATTTAAATTTATAAAGCTGTTATAGTGGAGCGATTTTTAACCATTTATGTTTTAAGAATTAGTCAAACTCAGATTAAAGCAAAACGATTAAAGTAATATTAATCTTCACGCTTTTATTATCATCAAATGCACCATGGAAATGTGCAAATGACACACCCTTAATTTAAAGGACACCTATTTTATGCAAACGCTAACTGATACTGGCGATAATTTAGTAAAAGGTATATCTGCGCGTTATGGCCTTAGCTACGATGCCGTAGTGCATATGCTAATAGCAGTAAATCATGGTGGTGGCTCAATGGCACAGTTTAATTGCCCTGAGCTTGGTGGTTCGGGTCAGTGGATGCGAGGCGGTATGACCATGGTTGGTGATATGTTTAATAACGGGTTAAAAAATACCGTCGATAACTTATGTAATGAACTGGCTAACCTTTTAAGTGCTAACCAGGTATTTCCTGTAATACCAGCAGGTACAACAGGTAGCGCTCAATGGTGGCCAACTGATTTGGGTAGCCCCTTTAGTAGTGGCGCGCAAAATAATATCCGTTATGCGGTATTCCCAAACAGGTTAGCCGTTGAGCTAAATGGTCAAATAACTATTTACGATACGCTTGATCACCAAATTAGTGGTGTAAGCCAGCAACAAGGTAGCGAAACTTCCCTTACGTTTAACAGCCAGTGGGGAAACATTAGCGTAAATAGTTTGCCATTAATTTCACAACCAACAGATACTATTATTCAGCCTGAGCAACAAAATTTTGCACAAGCAACACAAGCCCCTATTGAGCAACCTGTAAATAACCCAGCAAGTGATCAACAAGCTCAGCAAACGCAACAAATTGAGCCACAAAAAGCGGTAAATAATATAATAAATACACAAGGGAATGTTTTGCCGTTTTCGGTAGCTGAAACCCTCGAAATAATCGAAAAGCTTGCGCATTTAAAAGAGTTAGGTGCGCTAAGTGAAAGTGAGTTTAATACTAAAAAGACTGAATTATTACAACGCATATAGTGCGTAACTTTGCGACTATTCACGTGCATAACCCGTTTTGTTGTTTATGCCCTTTTTGCTAGTACGGTAAAAATATGAAAACCTTTAAATGTAACTGTAAAGATAACCTCACCATTTTTTTTGAAAGTAGTCATTGTTTAGCCTGTGGTCGTACTTTAGGAATTGACGACAATTTTAACCTTGTTGAACCCTACGAATTTAACGAGGAAACAGGGTTATATTTCAAGGCAGAGCAACCCGATGTGCCTTATCAAAAATGTGATAACAACGCACACTTTGGCGCATGTAATGGCATGGTTAATTTGAATACGTTTGAACCCCCCGTAGATAAAGACGAAACGCTCTGTTTTGCGTGTCGCTTTAATGAAACAGTTCCCGATTTAACTATAGACAAACATATTCCGCTTTGGCGCAATATGGAAACGGCTAAGCGCCGTGCTTTATATACTTTAAAGGCACTTTGTGTTCCGCTTAATAACTTAAACCAAGACCCTGTAAATGGTTTAAGTTTTGACTTTATAACAGACAGAAACGTAAACGATCACTTTGTTACAAAGCTCGCTGGTCATGAGGATGTATTTACCGGACATAATTGTGGGCATATCACTATAAATTTAGCTGAAGCAGATGATATAGCGCGCTCACATACAAAGCATGCAATGGGTGAACGTTACCGTACTTTACTAGGGCATTTTCGCCATGAATTAGGCCATTATTATTTTGATCAACTCATTGCCAACTCACCAGAGAAACATGCTTTATGTAAGCAATACTTTGGCGATGATGCGCTTGATTACCAAGAAGCCCTCGACATACATTATAAAAATGGTGCACCCGCTAATTGGCATGAAAACTTTATTAGCGAGTATGCCACTATGCACCCATTTGAAGACTGGGCTGAAACATGGGCTCACTACATGCATATTATTGACACACTAGAGACTGCAAAAAACTTTTCAATTACAGGCTCTATTACTGGTAGCGAATATGAAATAGATGAAGCTGATGAGCTAAGACTGCCACAAAATTCACACTATTTTTATGGGCAAACTTCAATAACATCAATTTTAGATAGTTGGATGGAGTTTTCGATTATATTAAATTCTCTTAACCGTAGCATGGGGTTAGCCGATGCCTATCCGTTTGTGTTAACGCAAGCAGTAAGAACAAAGCTTGAATTTATTCATCATGCGATTCACAACAGACTTAACTTAATGCCCAATTTAGTTAACACACATACTGACTAACTTAGCGTATTTGGCATAAGGTATTAAGAAACTTATGCCTCGCTTTAGATGCAACCCTTATATACTACCTCACAATTATAGCTAATACATTAGTCTAACCACCCTTCTCTTTGTCGACAATATATGTTTATTTAAACTTTAGTTTATGTACGTCACACACATCGACACGGAGAAACACATGCACACACAACATAAAGCGGTTAAAGAAGTGGAACTTATAAACACATTGCCGTTGTCACAAAGCTATTTTAAAGGCTCACGAAATACACCTTTAACCAATAATACCATTGGTGCCTACTTTGATTTTATTGTCGACAAAAACCCCAATTCGCTCGCGGTGGTAGTAAATCATCAAAACATCCGTTTAACCTATAAAGAGTTTCAAAAAGAAGTAAATCAACTCGCTATGGGGTTATTAGCCATAGGCGTTAAGCCAGGAGATCGGGTAGGAATATGGTCACCAAATAATATTCAGTGGTGCCTAACTCAATTTGCTACCGCAAAAATTGGTGCCATTATGGTATGCATCAACCCAGCCTATCGGCCAAACGAGCTTCAATATGCATTAAATAGCGTTGAATGCTCTACACTCATTACGGCTTCACAGTTTAAAGGCAGCAACTATATAGATATGCTAAATAGTTTAGCTCCAGAACTTAAACATTGTGACAATGGCAAGCTTTCAGCTCAAGCCTTACCTAGTCTTAAAATGTGATCCGCATTGGTGATGAGATAAGCGCTGGCATGTTTTCGTTTTCAGATATTATGAAGATGGCCACGTCAGCTCATGAGCTTGAACTTAACGCTATTGCTGCAAATTTAAGTGCCGATCAGGACATAAATATTCAATTTACTTCGGGCACAACAGGTAACCCAAAAGGTGCAACGCTTACTCATAAAAACATATTAAACAATGCGCTATTTGTAGCAGAGTCCATGCATTTTACTGAGCAAGACAAGCTATGTATTCCCATTCCTTTATATCACTGCTTTGCAATGGTGCTTGGCAGTTTGTTATGTGTTGCAAAAGGAGCAGCAGCTATTTATCCAAGTGATTCGTTTGATGCAAAAACAACGCTTGATGTAATTGAACAAGAAGGTTGTACAGCACTGCACGGTGTTCCCACTATGTTTATTAGTCAACTTGAGCTCAGCACCTTTAATGAATATGACTTAAGGTCACTTAGAACGGGGGTTATGGCAGGCTCTACTTGCCCTGAACAAGTCATGCGTAAAGTTCAAACCCAGATGAATATGCATCAGGTTTTAATTGCGTACGGACAAACAGAATGCAGCCCTATAAATAATATAACTGAAACAGACTCATCAATAGAGCGCCAAGTAACCACCGTTGGGCGCGCCCTTGCTCATACTGAGGTTAAAATTATTGATGAACTGGGTAATATTCAAAGAATAGGTTTACCCGGTGAAGTTTGCTCTAAAGGCGCAGGCATAATGCGCTGTTATTGGAATGACGAAGAAAAAACAAAAGCCACAATAGATAGTGACGGCTGGCTTCATTCAGGCGATCTAGGTGTTATGGATAGCGAAGGGTTTGTTAGCATTGTTGGGCGAATTAAAGACATGATTATTCGTGGTGGTGAAAACGTCTACCCTCGAGAAATAGAAGAGGTCCTTTATACATACCCCGGTATACAAGATGCCGCTATATTTGGTATTAGCGATGAAAAATACGGTGAAGAAGTGTGTGCGTGGATTCAGCCAAAAGAAGATGCAATACTTGATGAGCAAGCAATTCGTGCATTTTTAAAAGACAAATTGGCCTACTTTAAAATGCCTCGGTATATTCGTTTTGTAGAAAGCTACCCAATGACAGTAACGGGCAAACTACAAAAATTCAAAATGCGTGAGCAAATGCAAGAAGCGCTATCAGACCAAGTCTTCTCTTAAAGTCAGTCCCTAAATACAAAAAAGCTCAGCATTTGCTGAGCTGTTAGGATCTGTTAACCTTTAAAGGTTAAATTTGCAAAGGTTAACAGTCACTCGCTTTATTTACTCTCAGGGCGGTACTGCTGCTGAACGCCAGTTAAAAATAAACGCAGTATTTGATCGTTACACACTCGGTAATGCTTGTTTTCTACTTTACGAGAAAACGCACTTAATTCGTGTTTACTCAAATCAAAGTCAACAAGTGCAAGCGTTGCTATTACATCTTCTGCTTTCATGTTTAGCGCAATACGCAGCTTCATAAAAATAATATTATTATTTAGCTTACTTTCTGGTATTGGTTGCTCACCGTCACGCTTACCGCGTTTAGTATTAATAAACCCGTTTAAGAACGTTGCAAACTCAGTGTCTGAAATTTTAACAAACTCTTGCTCGCCCTCTTTTATTAACCATGCAATGACTTGCTCTGTGGTTACTGTAGCCTCTGCTGCAGCAAAAATATCAACCATGGCAGTATCTGTTAAGTTAAGGTGTAGCGAAGACGGCGTAAAATATCGTTATTTGTCAAAGTAATTTCCTGAGTAAGGGGGTAGTAAGGCTAAGCAATAGCGCTCAACATTTTATAAACGCGCAGTTTAGCAGCTTTACAAACCCGACCCTATTGTTTTAGTAAGGTTAATTGCCAAGTACCTTGGCGGGATCAACACGTGTAGCTTGCCATGCAGGGTAAATAGTGGCAAATATTGCTAATACAAATGTGACTATTACAGTTATACCAATATCGCTAAGTACTAATTTACTTGGTAAAAACTCAATAAAGTACACGCCCTCAAGCGGGTTAGCACCAAACAATTGGCTTACCCAAGTAAATAGTTCACTAATATTTAATGCAAGTACAACCCCAACTAAAGTACCCAAAAGAACACCAACTAAAGCCTGGGTTAAACCTTGCATTACAAAAGTAGCTAAAATAGTGCTGTCTTTAGCGCCCATGGTTTTTAAAATAGCTATATTGCCTTGTTTTTCTCGTACTTCCATTACCAAAGAGGACACAATATTAAAACTCGCTACAGCAATTATTAAAAACACCACTATATAAACGATAGTGCGCACCATTTGAATATCTTGATACAAGCTGCCTTGCGTTCTAAACCAACTAGACACATAAACATAATCACTAATACTTTGCCCTACTTTGAGCGCTATTTGGTGAGCCGAAAACACATCATCAACCCTCAGGCGAAGCCCAGTAACTTGGCTGCTATCGTAGCCTAAAACGCTTTGCGCTTTATTTAAATGAATAAACGCAGCAGTACTATCTATTGGCCCACCCATTTCTATTAAGCCAGCTAAAGTAAGCGTTACACGTTTAGGTGCAAGTAGTGATTGCCCTTTTTGACTTATTTGCGGAATTAATAAAGTGACATTATCGCCAATGTGAGCATCAAGCTGCACAGCTATTTGCTTGCCTAAAATTACATCTTCTTGGCCAAGCTGGCTTACTAAAGTACCACCTGCAAACTGATTAACAGCCGATACATTTCCTTCAAGTGATGGTTCGACACCTCTTATTTCAACTGCTTTTAATTGGCTTTTAAATTGTGCCATACCATTTACAGCTATAAATGGTGCAGCGCCTGTTACATGTGGCTGCTGCTCTAATCGTTCAACTTTTTCAGGCCAATTGGCAATTGGCCTGCTCGGCGCTACATACTCTACTTGCGGTACAACACTTAATAAGCGATGCACTAATTGTTGCTCAAAGCCATTTATTACCGACAGTGCAACGATTAAAACCGCAACCCCTAGTAAAATCCCCACAGTAGAGGCTTTAGCTATAAAACTAACAAATCCATTTTTTTCGTCTTTATGGCCTGAATAGGCTCTAAAGCGTTCACTTAAAAATGCACTAAGCAACATGCTGCGACTCTTTAATTAATAATTTTCCATCATCTAAATATGCTATTTTTCCAAGCTTATCTGCGAGCTCTAAATCATGTGTTACAACCACAAAGCTGGTATTTAAACTTTTATTTAGCTCATTAATTAAATCGTAAATTTTAATCGCATTTTGTTTATCTAAATTACCAGTAGGTTCATCTGCAAGTACTAATGCAGGTTTAGTTACCAAAGCACGCGCTATAGCAACGCGTTGCCGCTCACCACCAGAAAGTGCTGAAGGTTTATGCGCACTTCTATGAGCAAGGCCTACTTTATCTAGCATCTCCAGCGCTTGTAATTTTGCAGCCTTTGCGCTTAACCCTTTAATGAGTAGTGGCATTGCTACGTTTTCTACGGCACTAAACTCCATCAATAAATGGTGAAACTGATAAATAAAACCCAAATTTTGATTTCTAAATGCAGCTTGTTGAGTGCGTGAGAGCTTAGCTACTTCTTGGTTTTTAATTTTTGCACTGCCCGAAGTTGCGCTATCAAGGGTGCCTAAAATATGCAACAACGTACTTTTACCAGAGCCAGAACTGCCTACAATAGCGAGCATTTCTCCTTGCTGTAGTGCTAAATCAACACCTTTTAAAACTTCAACTTTGTTGTTGCCATCTTGATAAACTTTACTTAAATTTTCGCAGCTAATAACTAAATCATTCATAACGCAGTACCTCTGCTGGTTTTACTTTTGCGGCTTTGCGCGCAGGATATAAAGTAGCTAAAAAGCTCATTGCAATACTACCTAACGCAATAATAGTAAGGCTTAATGCATTAAATTTAACCGGAAGCTCAGCCCCAGCTAATAAGTTCAAGCCTACAAAAGCCAGTAGTTCGTTAATATATAAACTAAATAGCACACCTAAAAAAGCGCCAATAGCAGTGCCAATTACACCGTTATATAACCCTTGTACCATAAATACTTTTTGCACTTGTGAGGGCGTTAAACCAAGGGTTTGTAAAATAGCGACTTCACCTTGTTTCTCACTCACCATCATTGTGAGCGCCGAGACAATATTAAACACTGCCACTAGCACTATAAGCCCAAGTAACATAGTCATAATGCGTTTTTCCATTGCTACAGCAGCGAAAAGTGTTCCTTGGGTGCTGCGCCAATCGGTATGGGTATACTCTTTTAAAATAAACTGGCTTGCTTTAATAAATTCATCAAGCTCAAAAGGCTCATATAACGATACGCTTAAATTTGGTGCAGTATTTTTACTAAGCTTTAATACTCGTTGTAACGACGAACCGCTTGTAAATGCAAGAGCCATGTCTATTTCAGAGCCGGTTTCGTAAATAGCAGCCACTTTAAATAAACGTTGGCTAGGCACACGACCAAGAGGCGTATACGTTGAAGCATTAGGCATAATTACACGAAGCTTCTCGCCTACTCCTACCCCTAATTTTCGGCTCAAGTAACGACTAATTGCAATGTTGTAATTACTGTTCACAACGCTTTGCCAATCACCTTGAACTATTTTATCCGTAACTTTATAAATCGAGCCGTTGTCGTCAAATAATCCTTGTAACAACACACCATGAAGGTCATTGTTAGTCTGTAATATAGCTTCGCCGTGCCTATAAAGGCTGACATGATTTACATAAGGAGATTGCTCTAAGCTTAACTTAAGCTCTGTCATTTGCGCGTTGGTGTGTTTGTTTGCTTGAACCTCTACGTGCGGTATAAGCCCTAACATATTTGTTTTTAAGCTATTCTCAAAGCCATTCATTACACTACTTACAGTAAATAAAGCCATTAAACCAATAGCAATACCGGCAATAGAAAAAAACGAAATAAACGATATAAACGCGTTCCCTTTTGAGGAGCGGCTGTATCTAAGTCCTATAAATAAGCTAACCGGTTGAAACATATTATTTAAAACATTTATGTTAAAAGTGTGCGGCTATAATAGCACGAAGTTACCGCTATTGAATATGACCATAAATGTAAGAAATAATTTATAAATCTGAGACTTGGCTGATTTTTCAGCAATTTATTTAGTGCAATTTATTCTTTAAGGCCAGCAACTAAATAGTCTAGCAATACACGTACATTAGTAGCTACAAATTGACGCGGCGGATAAATGCCCCACACACCTTCTTGCTTAGGTTGATATGACGTTAAAATAGGCACAAGCTCCCCACTGTTAATTTCGTTCCCTATGTAGTAGTCAGGCAGTTGCACAATTCCTAAGCCTTTTTTAGCACCATCAACAAGTGCCCACCCACTATTGCAGTGTAGCCTGCCAGCAATTTTAATGTGTTTTTCACGCTCACTTTCGTGTACACGCCAATAACTGCTATTACCTATTAAGCATTGGTGGTTATTTAATTCCCCCAAGGTATGCGGCTCACCAAAGCGCCTTAAATACGAAGGTGATGCACACATAATAAAGCGCCGAGCACTTAATCTTCGTGCTTTTAAACTTGAGTCTTTTAAATGCCCTAACCGTATTGCTAAATCGAACCCACCTTCTAGTAAATCTTCTTGTTCGTTACTTAGTGTGGCAATAACTTCTACTTCAGGGTGATCGTGCATAAAATTGTGCACAATAGGCATAATAAATGTCTCCCCATACATAACAGGGGCCGTTAGCTTAATTTTTCCTTTAGGCGTAGTTTGATGTGTTGCAAGGCCTTGCGTAGCATCGTCCATTGCATGCTGTAAGTGTTTTATTTGATGTAAAAAAATCTCTCCTTCTTTGGTAAGAACAACTTTTCGGGTGGTACGCGTTAAGAGCTGGGTATTTAAACGTTGCTCAAGGGCGGTTACATGCCGGCTAATATGCGCAACCGAAAGCCCTAGCGTTTTTGCCGCAGCAGTAAAGCTCCCTTCTTCACCGACTGCTATAAATTCGTCAATCCCGTCCCAACGCGCCATTATTACCATACTGTAAAAGTGTTTTAATAAAACAGAGATTATCATTATATGAGAAACAAATACAATAGTCGCATTACCCAAACAAATTGGGTCTACAATTGATATTTAATACCACTACAAAGGATAAACACATGTCTGAATTTATAAAATCAAAAGCGGCGATAGCTTGGGGCCCTAACCAACCTTTAAGCGTTGAAGAAGTTGATGTGATGATGCCTAAAAAAGGCGAAGTAATGGTAAAAATTACCGCTACTGGTGTTTGTCATACCGATGCATTTACCTTATCAGGTGAAGATCCTGAAGGTATATTTCCAGCTATTTTGGGCCACGAAGGCGCAGGCGTTGTATACGCAGTTGGCGAAGGAGTAACGAGTGTTGAAGTTGGGGATCATGTTATTCCTCTATACACTGCTGAATGTGGCGTTTGTAAAATGTGTACTTCAGGTAAAACTAACCTATGTTCTGCTGTGCGCGAAACTCAAGGTAAAGGCTTAATGCCAGACGGCACAACACGTTTTTTTAAAGACGGCCAACCAATTTACCACTACATGGGTTGCTCAACGTTTTCTGAGTACACAGTACTTCCAGAAATTTCATTAGCCAAAGTAAATAAAGAAGCATCACTTGAAGAAATTTGTTTATTAGGGTGTGGTGTAACAACGGGTATGGGCGCTGTTACAAATACTGCAAACGTAAAACCTGGCGACACAGTTGCAATTTTTGGCCTGGGTGGTATTGGTTTATCTGCAATTATTGGTGCAAAAATGGCAGGTGCTGGTCGTATTATTGGTGTTGATATTAACACCAGTAAATTTGACCTTGCGACGAAACTTGGCGCAACAGATTTAATTAACCCTAAAGATTTCGATAAGCCAGTTCAAGAAGTGATTGTTGAAATGACTGACGGTGGCGTTGACTACTCGTTTGAATGTATTGGTAATGTTGATGTAATGCGCTCTGCCCTTGAGTGTTGTCATAAAGGTTGGGGGGAGTCGGTAATTATTGGTGTAGCCGGTGCTGGCCAAGAAATTTCTACACGCCCTTTCCAACTGGTTACTGGTCGTGTATGGCGTGGTAGCGCATTTGGTGGCGTTAAAGGCCGCTCGCAACTTCCTGAAATAGTTGAGCGCTACATGGCGGGTGAATTTGCCCTAAACGACTTTATTACTCATACAATGAGCCTTGAACAAATTAACGATTCATTTGATTTAATGCACGAAGGTAAAAGTATTCGTACAGTAATTCATTACTAATAAGTACTTAGTAAACGACTTAATAAAAAGCCGTAAAACCTAAAGGTTTGCGGCTTTTAAGGATTTTTATGTTAGAGAATATCTCAAGTACAAAAGTAGCTGGTGGTTGGCATAAGCAATATACTCATCCTGCAACAAGTACACATTGCACTATGCGCTTTGCGGTATTTTTACCACCAGGTACAAGTGAAACAAACAAAGTACCTGTGCTTTATTGGCTATCGGGTTTAACCTGTACAGACGAAAACTTTATGCAAAAAGCGGGCGCGTTTAAAAAAGCCGCCGAGCTGGGTATAGCAATCGTTGCACCTGATACAAGCCCGCGTGGCGATAACGTACCCAATGATGATAATTACGACTTTGGTCAAGGTGCTGGCTTTTATCTAAATGCAACGCAAGCACCTTTTAATACACATTTTAATATGTACGACTACGTGGTTGATGAGCTACCAGAACTTATAGAGCAGCACTTTCCGGTAACAAGTACCAAAGCAATTAGTGGTCATTCTATGGGTGGGCACGGTGCTTTAATGGTTGCACTTAAAAACCCAAAAGCTTATGTAAGTGCCTCTGCATTTAGCCCAATAGTTAACCCAATAAATTGCCCTTGGGGCATAAAAGCGTTTACAGGTTATTTAGGCAATGATAAATCGCTTTGGGCACAATACGATACGTGCGAACTTATGAAGCTAGCAAAGCAAGACGATTACCTACCTATGCTAGCCACTCAAGGAGGCGCAGACGGGTTTTTAGAAGAGCAACTTAAACCACAAAACCTAGTAGCTGTCGCTCACGAGAAAGCTTACCCGTTGACGCTTGAAATGCAAGAAGGGTACGATCATAGTTACTTTTTTATAAGTAGCTTTATTGACCAACACTTATTATTTCATAGTCAGTTTTTGACTGCGTAGTCTCATTAGTGTGTAGGTTTGATTTATCTACTTCTACACACTCTTTCAACACCCTACTCACTTGCCTGCATACTTGTACAGTATTGCTCTCACCTTTTACTAAATTGATCAGTAATGAATCTATTTTCAATCCAATATCAGTAAAACTGAACCCATTTTTGTCTGTAGGTACAGGTTCGAGTGGATTTTTGTAAGGCTCTGAACGAGCAGGACTATTACTATATTTATTATCACGTGCATTTGAATGTGCTTGCCCATCAATTATAGCACCGGCGACAGTGCAGCCACTTAGGTAAATAACACATAAAAATACAGTTAGCGTTCTCATGATTCATCCTGATCAAAAATATTACCTAAATTATATACAACTTTACAAACAGCATTGTAAAAATATGTATATCTAATCAATATAATTAATTTTGAACACAGTAAATCTACTATTTAATACGATGCTTACTCATGTTTTTAAAATTAGTATACGCCTAGTGCTTAAATTCACTTACAAACTCTTTAATAAAACCCACCAGCTGTAAAATAAAAATAACCAAAAAGGGAAGCGCGCCAATAATGGCAACACTTCTATTGAGTGGTTCGTTATTTTGAACAAGTAATACAAAGGCACATAAACCTAAAGCAAAAGACCACCCATATAAACTAGCTGAGTTATTAGTATGCATATTTTTATTTGACGAACTTAACTCTTTTATTACAAGTATTGCTGAGTCTGCTGATGTTGCTACAAAAATTAGCAAAAGCAGCAAGCTTGACCAAATTAAAATACTTCCTTGCCAGCCTAATTGTGCAAAAAACACAAATAATCCTTGTGTATAATCGGCTTTAATAGCCGCTAAAATACCTGCATTATGCGTTTGGTCCCACGCTATGGCCGACCCCGAAAAAACACTAAACCATATTATGGTTACAAAGGTAGGTACAAACACTACGCCTACAATGTATTGCCAAACTGGTCTACCTTGGCTTATTTTAGCTAAAAACACACCTACAAATGGCCCCCAAGCTAACCACCAAAAGTAATAATTATAGGTCCAACCATTTGCCCACTCAGGGTTTTTAAGTACGCTTTCTAATTGCCAAGTACCAGTAGTAATTAGTTGAATATAATCCCAAGTACCCCCTATTGCTATATCAATAATTGGTTTTATCGGTACATAAAATAATAACCATATAATCAGCCCAAAAGCTAAAAAAACATTAAACTTACTCAGCGCTTGAACACCCTTTTTCAGGCCAAGCTTTGCAGAAACCGTATATAAAATAACGATCAAACTAATTATAATAAAACCTGAAAGCAATACCGACTCAACGCCAAGCTTTAACTCCAATCCTTTACGAAGCAATAACGTTGAGTTTGCAATAGTCCCTACGACGCCAAAAAATATTGCAAATATGGCTATAAGTTTAATACTAAAGCTCAACTTTAATTGCCAACCTCTATTAATAACCCCTTTGGTTGCATTAATTACAGGCGCTGTTATATCGCCAGCGTTACCACTTTGAGTACTAAGCTCTCCTAAAACTAAACCAAACACCGCATACAGTGCCCATGCATGCGCTCCCCAATTTACAAGTGTAAGCGCCAAGCCACTAGTTTGAGTGTTTGCATATAAACTTTGTTTTAGTACAGAATTAACTGAATGAAGTGCAGGTTCAGCTACGCCCCAAAAAATTAACCCAGACCCCATACCCGCCGCAAAAAGCATAGAAAGCCAGCCAAACAGACTAAATTCAATCTGGGCATGTTCTCCACCCATTTTACGTTGCCCAATTGGGCTAACCGCAATGGCAATTACCGCAAATAGTAGAAGATTTACCAAAATAAAAAATGGTGCTCCTAACAAGCCTAATAAATCATTAATAACTGGCTGCAAGTTTGTCGTTAGTAATTCAGGAAATAAAAAAGTGACAATAGATAAACTAATGCAAAGTAATAAGGCTGTTTTTTCAAGCTTTGAAGTTGTTAAGTGCAAGTGGCCCTCGCGCATATGTTGTTTATGTTTAAAAGAATAAGGCGCTTTAATGCACAGTTCAAATGTTCTTATGCCAATTGCTTAATTAAGTGAGCTAATTTAGGGTTTTATAGGTGAAAACCTCGGCGGAAGTAATGAAAAACGTGTTATTAAAATTCTCTAAAAAGCAACGTCTGCACATTGCTATTTATGTTCATTATTGAGTAAAAGCGTAACTGATTGTGTAAATGTTTCTAGTTCTTTTAACTTTAGGGGCACAATTAACTAATAAACCACTGTTTTATAATTAGTTTTAAGTTGGCTTATCTATTGCTATTAATTTACAAACTTTACCAACAGGAATAACAATGGAAATTGATTTACAGTGGAATGAAATCATAGATAATTTAATTCACCTTGGCATAGCCTATTTGCTTGCTCTTCCTATGGCTTACGATAGAGAGCGCAGCCACGATGGTGCAGGATTAAGAACTTTCCCTTTAGTTGCCGTAGCATCATGTGGTTATGCGCTAATAGCGATGTCGGTACTAGATGGTGCTGAGGCGCAATCTAAAATGCTGCAAGGCATAATAACCGGTATTGGCTTTATAGGCGGTGGTGCAATTTTAAAAAATAATAAGTCAACATCAGGCACTGCAACTGCAGCAAGTATTTGGAATATGGGGTTAATTGGCATTGCTGTAGCGTATAGCCGTTATGAAATAGCGATATTGCTCGCTGTTATTAATTTTATAACACTCAGGTACGTTAAAAAGTTTAAATAGCCACCAATCTGGATACTAAACTTTTTACAAACTTTAAAGAGTTAGCTTAATGTATATAAACTAACTCCCTCAAATTCGCATGGCGTTATTATATAACATATAATGCGGGCAAATTTCACCGCGCGTTTTGAGCTTAGTAATGTCGATTACATCCGCAATGCCTCGACTACATCACATTGATTTACTTCGAGGTATTATCATAATATTTATGGTTATAGACCATGGCATGTATTACTGCCTAAATTATTCTGTTACCGATCCGATGACTATTCCGGGGACTGATCCGCTAACCTTTTTCACCCGTTTTGTTTCGCACTTTTGTGCGCCTCTTTTTGTATTTTTAGCGGGGCTGTCTGCGGCTATAACCGAGCATAAATACGCCTCTACCAAAGCATTTTCACAAAACCTGATTGTCCGCGGTTTAGTACTTATTTTGTTTGAATTTACTATCGTTTCATGGTCGTGGAGCTTTAACCCGTTATTTCCTATATTATACGCACAAGTTATTTGGGCTATAGGTTGGGGCTTTGTAATGCTGGGGCTGCTTCGTTTAATTGGCTTACATGCTGTATTTATAGCGGGTTTGCTATTAGTATTTGGCCACAATATATTTGATGGTGTAAGTTTTGAGCCTAATACTCTAGCAAATACGCTTTGGTCTATCGCTCATCAAAAAAATGTACTCGAACTGCCTTTCGACTTTAAAATCAGAACAACCTACCCTGTAGCACCCATTGTAGGATTAATGGCACTAGCTTATTGCGCTGGTGTGTATTACAAAGCGAAAGAATACAGTACAAAAGCGATAAACCATGCAGCTTTACTGGGTATAAGTTGCTTAGCTTTGTATGCAGTGCTACGCGGTTTTAATTTATACGGTGACGCTTCAATATTTACAGTTCATAGTAATACTGTTGATACCGTCATGTCGCTTTTAAACCCAACAAAATACCCTCTTTCATTACAGTTTATGCTGTTAACAGTAGGCTTGGGCCTTATAGCACTTAAGCTTTTAAGCCACTTTAAAGTAGACTTCTCTCATGGCTTTTTACAAGTACTCGGTAAAACCAGTATGTTTTCATACCTTGTACATTTGTATTTATTGCATGCAATAGCTTGGCTATTAATTCCCTTTTTAGGGCTTAACTTTAGTGATATGACCTACGGAGAAACCCTTGTGGGTTTACCACCAGGTTATGGGATGAGCTACATAGCAACGCTTACATTTATAGCTGTAGTGATTGGGCTTACCACCTTACTTGCTAAGCGCTACATTACCTGGAAGCGAAATAACAAACGCAGTTTAATTGCTAAATATATATAAAATTTAAATACTTTTAAAACAAAAACCCCGCATTAGTCTGCGGGGATATAATTAGTAAGTATAGTTAGTAAATTTTATAAAAAGCTTTCACCACTTTGTTTAATTGTAACTGTTTGAGCCTGAGCGCTTTTTAATAGTAACCCACAGCGCACGTCGTTTTTCGAAATTACAATTTTATCAATAGCGCTTGTATCGTAATCTACTACTTTATTTTCACAGCGAAGCTGCACTTTAGATAAAGGCTTTTCAGTCTTTAGTTCAACTTCACTTTTCGACAATAAAGGTAAAACAGCTTGCTCAGACTCAAGCAATATTTGCTGATTTATATCACCCGAATTTTTATATATATCGTTCACTTGCGCTAATAACTGCGCTTTATTTTGCTCTGAAAAGGTTATAGATTCTATATCGCCTAATGCCTCAATAGCATCGTAAGCGCGCACATAATCTTGCTTTGATATAAACCACTGCAGTGCATTTTTAATCACTCGCTTTTTAATTTGGTCGGGTAAGTTATCCCTAAATAAAAACGCTTCATAAATATGCTCATCAAAGCTTTGCCAGTCTTGTACAAAGTAGCTGTGTTGACTTTTAAGCCACGCGAGTAAAACAATTTCAACAGTATTTTTAGTATGCTCGTTTTCTAATTCAGTAATATACGTTTTAGCTTCATCGAACTTTTTATTATCAATAAGCTGGCTGGCTTTTTCATAATCGTTGAAAAACCCTGGAGATGCCTGATCGTTAGAAAAACTGGCATGTACATTTTGTGAGCTTACAGTAATAGTTTTAGCTGAAGAAATAGCCCCGCCATTAAGTTGTGCACTTTTATAATTAAGTTTAGAAACGTAATCGATAACTTCTCGTTGATACTTTTTTTGCCCTGCAGTGGCCACAATTTCGATATCACTTACCAGCCCGTTTTCATCAACCACGTAACTGCTTAAATTAATCCCTTCTAGCCTTGATGCACGCGGTGACGTATTAGTGAGCTGGTCGTAATTTTTATTTATAACTTGTGCTGGTACAAAATCATCTGCTGATACTGATAAGGGAGCAAAGGTTGAAGCTAGAGAAAGTGCGAGTAAAAGTTTTTTCATCGATTTATCCATCCTAGATTATGTTTCTATTATAAAAACAAATCTAGCTTATAAACGCAAGATAAGAAACAACCAACATGATGTTTTTTCGAGCGATGAATTATTAATTAGGTAAAGCTCAAATACAAAAGGCGCTTCAAACAGCGCCTTAAGTTCAATTAGATTATACAAAGATTTATATAATTAAAGTTTATAAATGTTATTTTAAACGACTAATCATATTCTGCCTTTTTCCAAACTTTTACGTAATCTACTAACATATTAGTAAAAAAGTCATCATCAATATTACTTGAATTACCATCCCAGCCACCTACTTGTAATGATAATATTATATATGAGGGTAAACTACCTATCCTTTCGCTCTCAAACTCCCAGACCTTGTCCCCATCTATGTACATGGCAACATAATTAGGTTCCCAATGCATACCATAAACATGAAAGCCATTGTCCGAGCTATTAAGGTAAAGCTCCCCAGAGTCTTTTGATATATGCTTACTACCATAACCATCCCAGTGAAGAGCTGACCAACTTACACCTTCTCCCCAAGTTCCTTGGTATTCCATAATATCGAACTCCATTCCTCTACCAAAGGTAGACGAAGTGTCACCCCACACGTCTTTAACTAGAAGAGATGAGTATTCACCATAATTTTCATCTGAGTACTCTCCTCCACGAACGTATGCATCATCCGTTGCAACAATATTGTTTTCATTAACAATTAAAATAGGTCTGTCATTTAAATTATTGGTCTCAGTGCTAAAAACTTCAACAAGCTGCTTTCGCATGTAATTATCTACTAATGCAAAACTAGCCTCTTTACCAGCAATTTGTTGATCGCGTATATAATCAGTAACATCAACTTCAACTATATTACCTGTTGTCTCTCCATATCTTTGAACAAACCAAGCAGGATCAATTTTTGGCTTAGTATTCCAAGTAACAGTATCTTCAGACCAGTCCGTTGTAAGTGTTTTATGTATTGCAATACTACTTTTATTTGTTGCTTCGGAGATTTTGAACCGTAAAATTGCGGAGTAAGCAGCTTCATGGACGTCATTAAGATCAAACTTTAATAATGCTTGTCTTCTGTATGAATTATTACCATAAATACCTTTGTCTGGGAGCAACCAAAATGCAGGCCAAGCACCGTGTGTAGACTCGTGCTTTATCCTCGCTTCAAAATACCCATATTGCTGTCTAAATTTTCTAAAAGTGCTGACTTCTGCACCTTTGTATTTATATGATTTACTCCCCTGTTCAAGATTACTTCTCTCTGCCTTAAGCGTTAACATACCTGCTTCAACATCAATATTTTCACCACCCGCATTCCCAGCAATACCACTCATTCCTAAATACTGCTTTCCAACGTGCCAGTAACTTGGATCAAGTACGTTTGAATCAAATTCTTCTTCAAAAGACACAACCCAATCCCCAGAAATAGGCGGAGAAGTGCTTATATCTGGTTCACTTTCAATAAAAGACACAGAGTCCATGTAAAACGTTCCAGTCCCTTGTGGCCCTTGAATTCCAAGCGCTAAAACATTTTCCCCCTCGTTTAAATCAAAATGCTTAAGGTGAATTTGAATCTTATGCCATTTATTATCAATATAATCACTGTGTCCAGGCTGTCCATTTAATGTCCAAAATTCACTATTGGACTCATCAAGATTTATTTTTAAAGAGTTTTTTCCACGGCGAAACATCAATGTTCCTTTACTGCCTGACACTCTGAAAATTTTTGCTTCAAGAATTGTATCTTTATAAGGAGGGATTTTAGCAATGCGTAATCCAGATTGTGTCCAATTGTGAGCTTTCATCGCTATTGCAATAGAACCATCTGCGACGGGATCATCTGCTTGTGTTAATGATGATTTACTTGATGAAGTAGACCATAATGATGTTCCATTTTGTGGTGTGTCATCAAATAAAACAGTTGAAGCTAAACTAACCTGTGACCCAAAAAATATAATATAAAAAGTGAGGTACTTTGCTCTAATAAGCCATTTAATTAATGATGTTAATTTCATTGCTATTCCTAAGTCGATTAATAATATTGAGTATTAAAATCAGCTCAGCCGAAAACCAAGTGATTAAAAACCTAGTTACAAATAAATGTAAGTACAGTTAATAGCCAAATTAATAATTTTTTAGTTTTAGGAATAGTTTTGATATGGCTTATCTATTAATAAATAGTATGGAACAGATATAATAATCTTCAATTAAAGCCAGCATTAAAACTAATGAGATATACTTATTTTTTCAATTTTTAATTACATATCATAACTTTAAATATAAAAATAATATGATGCTTTTTAAATTGAATTAATATTTAAATAAAAAAAGGCGCTTTAAGCAGCGCCTTGGGATTCAAGTATGTGTGCTTAAAACATATCTTGATAGGAGTTGGTTGTACTAAACGAAATTGCTTTCTCAAAACCAGGAAGCTCTATGCCGTCTTCGCCTATTACAATGTCGTTATCGTCAATGGCGCCATCGCCAAAACGGTATACTAATTCGTACTTACCAAGGTCTGCTTGTGCTTTATAGGTATTTTGCGCAGCAATAACAGATGTATTTTTATCTGCATAATTACTCATAACCTCATCACCATGACGCTTAGCAAGCATTTGTAGTGTTACTTTAGCGCTAAGTACTGTAGCAGTGGCGTTATTACCGCCGAAGCCTTTTGAATTTATAAAAGCTATGTCCATATCGCCGCAATCGTAATGACTGTTACGTATATCTAAGTGATCAGCATAAACATCGTCGGCAACTTTATCTATGGTAGTAATACCCGGCATAATATTATGGCTAAATACACCCAGCGCAATAGCAAGCTGATCGCCACTGGCGGGGGCAATTGTATGCCCTACATAAGCTTTTGGTGCCGTTACTTTCCAGCTATCAATGGCAAACGTTTGTGCCACTTTATGATAAATAAGTGACTCTGTGACTCTATTCTGCGGCGTGCTAGAACCATGCGCTAAAATAAAGCTGCGGTTTTGTAGTGCGTCTTTACCTAGTAAGCTTGTTGCAAGCGCTGCTGATTTTGCCATCGTAATGTAGTTACCAGGGCCCGGTGAGGTGATTGATTTTTTAATACCATCAGCATTTACAAATACATCCGGTACTGAGCCCATAATGTCTGCACCTAATTCAAGTGCTAACGCATCGTCCATTAAAATGGCCACTTGTGCGCCTTCACCTAATGTAAAACCACAGTTTTCACCAAATGGGCGGCTGCTTTTACGGTAATTTGGTTCTTGTTCACTGCTTAAATTATCTAAACGGCGCAGGCCTTCAACATTTGCAAGGGCGCTCATATTACCAAACCCTTCGACTACTTCAGGCGTTATAGCGCATTCAACACTTGCAACAACCGCAACACGGGTGCGCCCTGCTTGAATATCGTTTACTGCAGCGCGTAAGTTATATAAAAAAGTGGCACATGCGCCCGAGGTAGAAAACGTAGTACCTACATTACCTGTAACGTACGCGTTTATAAAATCAGTCGACATCGTGTTTAAACCAAGTGCTAATTGCTTTGTACTAACACGATCGCCCTGCTGACGCGCTTTAACTAAACCACCTAATCCTTTGTCGTCCATTTGACCAATAACTGAGGCTGAATAGGTACCAATTTTATCTGGCTCTACGCTATTCATTATGCGTTGCCAGTCAAGGCCTGTTGATTTAATAGCATCGTTTGCAGCAAAAATGGTGGCTTGCAAACCGCGAGGCTGATAACGGCTGTTATACATTATTGATGGATCAAACCCTGTAGGAAACTGCCCCGCCGATTTAATCGGGTTATCACGTGTAGAATCAAGCTTTACATCTAGCTCTGCGGCTATCGTTACTTTTACTTTTTTGCCGTCAAGCTCTTGCACATTCCAGCTTGCAGGCACAGGGGTTGGTAAATCACGTGCGCGAGTTTCAAATACAATTGCGTTTTCGTCAGATGTCTTTAAGGTCATCTTTTGCTGCCAAGGCGTGGCATCTGCATCAAAATGTTCTTTTTCAATTTTACGAATAAGCGTCCCAGCAATAATTTGCTCACCAAAGCGTGCTTCTATGTCGCTTTGCTCAACATTATTACCATCTGTGTCTTGAAGGTTGCCATCAACAACGCTTACCAAGTTCATTAATGTGGCGAGGCCTAAAAATGTTTCACTACGATTTTGTGCGTTTAATGCATCTAACACGATACGGCGATAACCTTGATGAAAAGAAGTTCGGCCTGCTGCGTTTATACCGCCCATGCCTACAATTACAGGTAATGCTGTCATAATTAACCTTTAAAGCGTGTTATTGGAGAAGCAAACATTTTAAATGGATTAACCACAGCACTTTGTGCTTTAATAGCCAAATATTCAGCATTAAAGGCCAACAACTACTGGTCGGAGCATTAAAATGAATAAAAAATCGCTTAATCCCGCGTTAAATATTGCAATCACTGTGTACCCACACCTACTTATTACCAGTTTAACACTACCCATTGAAATGCTAAGAGCCGGCGAAGCCTTTGCAAAAGGCCACTTAAACCAAGCTGACTTTAGACCACTTAGTATAAATTTAATTGCTAAAAATAATGAGCCAATACAAAATCGTACCGGCCTTGCTATAGTCCCCGATTGCACTACTGCTAACGCACCGTATAACGATTTAATTATTGTACCCGGCATTTGGCGAAACCCTCGCCCTGTCGTTCGTACTAATAAAGAGGTAGTTGAGTGGCTACAAGAAAGTTTTGAAACTGGCAGCCATATAATTGGTGTGGGTACTGGTAATTGCTTAGTTGCAGAGGCAGGATTACTTGATGGGCACCCCGCTACAACCCACTGGCATTATGCAAAACAATTTAGCCACGACTATCCATTGGTAAGCCTAAAACCCGACTTTTTTATAACCCAATCTGAGCGCATATATACGGTTGCAAGCTTAAATGCACTTGCCGATGTGATCGTACATATTATTAGCCAATATTACGGCAAAGCCGCTGCACAACACGTAGAACGTAACTTTTCGCACGAAGTACGTAAACCCTACGAAGATCAGCGCTACCTTGAAGGCGCGGTTGACCGCCACCCTGATGAACTTATAGCGCAAATTCAGTTTTGGCTTAAAACCAATTTAGCCAGCGAGTTAAACCTACAAGAAGTAGCGGCACAATTTAGTTTAAGCTACCGTACCTTTACACGGCGCTTTAAGCTTGCAACTAATCAAAGCCCTATAGAATATTGGCAGCAATTACGGGTTGAAGGTGCTAAAGAATTATTAGCGTCGTCTAATTTAACTATTCAAGAAGTGGCGCTTGAGGTCGGCTATAACGACCAAGGCCATTTAACTCGCGTGTTTAAAAAAGTGCTAAGCCAAACGCCAAGCGAATACAGAAAAGTAGTAAGAAGAAAATTATTTGGTTAATGCATAATAGTTATTGAGTGGCTTTTATTGTTATATAAATTACACTATTACATAAAATTCGATTCAGGTTATTGTATGAGCGATGAAATAGAAAAACAGCTTTTTGAGCAACAAAGTGATGGCTCTATCGACGAAAAACTATTTCGCCTTCTTTCGCTTGTGCGCAAACATCTTAAAATGGATGTTGCGTTTATATCGGAGTTTACAAAAACAGATCGCGTTTTTAAAGTGGTCGATAACCAAACCAACAACACCTGTGTAACAGTTGGTAATTCAGACCCCATTTGCCAAACATATTGCAAAAAAATCTCAGATAACGACCTTGAACCTATCATACCAAACACGCATAAACACTCAATAACTAAGGCTATGCCGGTCACAAAAAAATTAAATATTGGCTCATATATTGGTGTACCTATAGTTTTAGCATCAGGTAAAATTTACGGTACCTTTTGCTGCTATAAAACGATATTTGATAACAATTTAGATAATAAAGATTTGGCGTTTTTAAAACTAATATCAGAGCTTGCTAGCGAGCTAATAGAGCAAAAAGCACAATCTGATACATTAAGTATTGAAACAAAAATACTCATTGAAAATATTATAAAAACAAAAGCCATCACTATTTATTTTCAGCCCATTTTTAACCTAGCGACTAACCGGCTATCGGGTTATGAGTCGCTTTCTCGATTTTTTACTCAACCTTACAAAACACCCGATGTATGGTTTAAAGATGCCGACAACTTAGGACTAGGTGAAGCGCTAGAAATGCTTGCTATACAAAATACCCTGCACTGCATGGATGAGCTTGCCCCCCATGCCTACATAACCATTAATACATCGCCAGCGCATATATTATCGGGTGCAATTAATAACGTATTAAATGATGTAGATTGCACCAGAATAATATTAGAAGTGACTGAACACTCTCCTATTACAAATTACCAGGCTATGCGCTCTGCACTTGAGCCATTAAGAGCAAAAGGCGTAAAGCTGGCAATAGACGATGTAGGCGCTGGGTTTTCGTCTTTTCAGCATATATTAGAGTTAGAAGCCGATATTATAAAACTTGATATTAGCCTTACCCAAAATATAAATAACGACCGTAGAAAGTTTTTATTAGCAAAGGCGCTATGTGGTTTTGCAAAAGCAATTAATTGTTCAATTGTAGCGGAAGGCATAGAAAATGAAGATGAGCTTTTCACACTCAGAAAACTAAATGTAGATAACGTACAAGGCTATTTTATTGGTCGCCCCGCACCAATTATCGAGGCAATAGAATATCAAGCAGTCACGCTTTAACTAATATATTTTAACGTAGTACGCCACTAAATTAGTGGCGTTAAATCAGTGGCGTTCTGGGTCGTTAAATTCTTTTCGATAATAACGTTTTTGATAATTTTTTACTTTAGTGTGTACCCCTTTGCTTAAGCTTTTAAATTTTGCTTCAAGTACATCTACACCATATAAAATACCGACCACCAGCACTGAAAGTTTAATAGCAGCACCTAAATTGTCTGTAGCTATCATTACACCAATTGAGGCAAGCACCCAAATGGTTGCAGCAGAGGTAACCCCTACTACGGCTCCGTCTTTTGCAAGCATAACGCCAGCGCCTAAAAAGCCAATGCCTGTAATTATTTGCCCCACTACACGCGAATGATCAATCACATCGCCTTGTAAGTTAAACGCGGTCGATAAAAACAAATACGTGCCCAGCGTTATTAAGGCTGAGGTACGAATACCCACAGGTTTACCGCGCAATTGCCGTTCTAACCCAATTATGGCACCGCAAAAAGCGGCGGTACCAATGGCCGCCCACGAATAAGGGGCTACATCAATTAAATCTAAAAAAGTCACTCTTTACTTAAAACCTATTAATTATTAGCAATGGCTACTGCGGTTCTTAAACGTTGGCCACCAAATGCTGACATTTTACTAAAATCACTGCGCGCTATAGGCACGTACTGGCAATCTATTGCGAGTTGTTTGTCGCTTCCTGGCTCACAAAATGGGTCGTGAACATACACGCAGTGCTCATCAAGGTGGGTAACGCACACCCAATGAGGTGATTTTTTACCATCAAAACTGTATGTGCTAATTAATAACAGCACACTAAAGCCTTGACTTAACCACTGTTCAATATGCTCAAGCTCAACATCTTTATGCGTAAGCGGTATATTTGCCTGTGCAATACCATCAACAAATTGTTGATGCACTGTTGCAAGTACTATTTTTTTGTTCTCATTGCGTACGCCATCTAAGAACAAAGGCTCTGTGGTATTTACCACGACCTCGCTTTTAAAGCCGCGCTTATTAGCAGCAAGTGCCAAACCAAACGGATGACAACCACCATGACCCGATGTCATAAAAATAGTGGTGCCTTCGCGCCAAAGTGCCAGCTCATGTGATTGGCTAAGCTCCGTTGTTGGCTCAAGTGCCCCCATTGCCATTAATAACGCAGCTGGCCCACAGGTAAACTCGGTAGTTTGCTGATACCATGGCGTTAATCGCGCTACTTTTAGCTCACTCGTTTGGCGAATATTTTTTTGCATTCGCAATGCATCGCTGTGATCGTCATAATAATCGCTATATTGACCAAACACTCTGTAACCCAAGCTTTTGTATAGCCCAATAGCACTTTCGTTATTTACGGCCACTTCTAATCGTAAGTAAATTCGCCCACGCTCACTGGTTTGTTTTTCAAGCACAGCTAATAGCATTTTAGCAATGCCTTTACCTTGCATTGTGGGTTTTACAGCAAGCGAATATAAACGCGCTAAACGTGTGCCTTTATGGCACCACACAAGCCCATAGCCGCATACTTGCTCGCCATTTTCTGCAACGAGCAAAATACCGTGCTTAGCACTTAACCAGCGCTTTAAACTACGCGGGCTCAATTTATCGTTATTAAAGCAAGCGTTTTCAACGTCTATTAGTGCGTTTAAATCACTGCTAAGTGCTTTTCGAATAACAAGGTTACTCATGTATTAGCCACGGCCTCGCGCTTCTAAGCGTTGTTTAAATTCATCCATAATGATCATGTATAGTTCGTCGCCTAAATAGCCATCTTCTACTTTGTGATCAATACTTGGATTGTCATTTACTTCAAGCACATATGCTTTGCCTTGATGCTCTTTAACATCTACGCCATATAACCCTTTACCCACTGTTTTGCACGCTTTTAAAGCGGCCTCTAATACGGCTTTTGGTAACTCAAAGGTAGGTAGCGTTTCAAAACCACCAGAGAAAAACCGTTTAGCATCGTGATTATAAATTTGCCAATGGTTGCGCGCCATTAAATAACGACACGCATATATAGCGCGGCCATTTAATACACCTACTCGCCAATCGTATTCTGTGTACATGTATTCTTGTGCAAGTACCAATGCGCTATATTCAAACAGCTCGGTTAATTTAGCTTCAAGCTCACTGCGGTTTGCAACTTTAAATACACCTTTAGAGAACGACCCTTCAGGCATTTTTAAAACCAGCGGATAGGTAAACGCTTCCTCTAATTGCTCAAGCGTTTGCGCTGATAGATCAGCCACTACCACCGTTTTTAAACTGGGCACTTTTTGATAATTAAACGCATCGTGTAAATATACTTTATTACAACAACGTAAAATAGATTCAGCATCGTCAATTACCACTAAACCTAGGCTTTGCGCTTTGCTTGCAAGGCGATACGTTGGATGGTCAATCGCTGTAGTTTGGCGAATAAATAACGCATCAAACTGGGCAATATTGTCTATTTCATCAAAACTGAGTGCTTGCGCATTAATACCATGTTTAGCAGCTGCTTTTATAAAACGGGCAATGGCATCTTTATCACTCGGTGGTACTTTTTCGTTATGATCAACAAGTATTGCCATATTCCATCTAAAACGGCGCTGCACATTTCCAATGCGCCATTGTGTTTGGGTAAACGTATTTAGTTTTGCTACAAAATTGCTGTATTGCTCATCGTTTAAAGAACTTAGCGAGCCCTGTTGCAATAAGCCTTGCTCATCTACATATAAAATAGGCGCTGGGTATTGCTTAAATACCGATTTAGCCGCTTTACTTTGTAATTCGTTTAGCGCATTACCAAAGTAAATTTCGCCATCAATTTGCCCAACATTTAACATAGGAGCTTGGCCGCTACGAAGCGCATTTATTGTTTTAACACTGGGTAACACTTGGTGTTTGCGCGCCTCAGCAAGCAAAGAGCAATAATAACCCTTACTCAAGTATTGGCTTGAGTCGCATAAATTAATAATGCGAGTTTTAGGTTCATTATGTTTTGGGTAATCACGTAAGTAACTATTAAACGTAATTACATTTTCGAACGATTGAGCAAGTGTTTGCTCGTTGTTATCAACCACTATTAAGGTTTTAAACACGACTTTTCCTAGTTAAGTCAGAAATATAAAAAGCATGCCTAATAAAATACTCAGCACTATAAATAGAAACACCCATCGTACTAAGTGGGCATTGCGCGTATCACTTAATACGATGGGTGCTTTAACAAATACCTACTGTAAGTGTTAGCGCTTAAATTGCTTAAGCGACATCTGCTTTATATGCCCTTTTTAAAAACCACACAAACGAGATATTTTTAGCGTGAAGATGAAAAATATTGATTAACTATATTTTCCTATTAATGCAGATTAAAATACGCAAAATTAATATTAAATGAGCGTTATAAATGTCACACCCTGCCTGCCCACAGTGCCAATCTGAATATGTTTACGAAGACCAGCAACTGCTTATATGCCCTGAATGCGCCTACGAATGGAACCCAAATAACACAAGCGATGAAGAAGCAATTTTAGTTAAAGATGCCAATGGCACTATGCTAAGTGATGGCGATAAAGTAACCGTAGCGAAAGATTTAAAAATAAAAGGCAGCTCACAAGTTATTAAAATCGGTACCAAAGCGGTCGTTAGGCGTGTGCTTGATAAAAAAGATCACGAGCTAGATTGCAAAGTTGATGGCATTGGCGAAATGATGGTAACAGCGAAGTTTGTGAAAAAGGCGACCTAACTTATCCTCCATGTAAACGAATAATTAAACCTAGTACATATAAGGGAATAAAGGTTTTTTCATATTCGCTTTAATAAACATATACCAAAATTTCCAACATTTTTTGGCATTGATTAATATACATTTCAGCGTCCATATTAGGCAAGATATATGCATATTGATCTTTGTCACCATTAATATGCTTTACAGCATTTTTAGAGTAGTTAAATCTTTTAATAGCAAGGCGGGGCTTAGAGAAAAAATTAGGATTTGAACTATGAAAGTCCCACGCCATTTTCTTTAAGTTTTGATGTGAGCTTTCAAATCCATAAATTTCACTCAAGCCCGATAATAATTCAGATGCTGCGGCAGATAAGTGTAAGCTAGAAATAAAGCGTTCTTCATTGTATAAGTCAATAGCGTCTTCAATCATATCCATGGCAATATCGCCTTTATGAATTGTCATAGTACCCTCCAGAGTCCCTTAATTTAGTATGGGCATTTTACATTTTTGAGTATTGCACCCTAAAAACACTATCAGAGTAATACAACTACAAAAATAGATAAATTGGTTCAAGCCTTGATTAAAAGTACCGTCTCAGAAAATTTATAAAATCTCTACCACCTCATATTCATGGTTTTTGCCTGCAATGGTTAGGCTTATTTCATCATCAAGCTGTTTGCCTAAAAGTTGTTTGCCCAGCGGGGCTTCGGGTGTAACAACTTGAATAGTTTGCCCTTTTACTTCAACCGTTAACCCGCCTGCGGCTGGGCCTAAATAAAACCATTTTTGTAAGGCGCTTTCATCTTCTAAGCAAACGAGTGAACTTATAATCACTTTATTGTGAGTGGGCTCTTTAAAAATGGCTTCAAATTGTTTAATGCTTTTGTAGCAATCGTTTACACGCTCAGCTTGCCCTTGTGCTAAATAAGCGGCCTCGAGTCCTAGGGTATCGTACTGCGTTTCTGCAACGCTTTCTTCGTGAGTGGCGGCGTCGTGCGCGGCTTTTGCTGCTTGTTTTGCACTGTTTAATTGCGCTTCTAGCGCAAATTTAAGGTGTTCTATTACGTGGGATTTATTCATGAAAGGCGCTAATAACCAATACGGTAAACTATGTGATTAATTTTACCGTTATAAGGCGCTTAAAACCATTATTTTAAGCGCCGATATGTTTACTTAATTATAAAGACTCGCATTTATGGCATATCCATTAATGCTTGGGTTTTTACATCTAGTTTTTCTTCGTAGTTTTTAGCACTTAACCCTAAAAGCTCAGGCAAGGTGGCTGCAATACAAATGGACGAAAACGTGCCCACTACAATGCCGGTAAATAGCGCGATGGCAAAGCCTTGTAATGGCGCGCCTGCGAGTAACCAAACACTTGCAACTGTAGCAAGCGTGGTACCCGATGTAATAAGTGTACGCGTTAAGGTGCTTTTTATCGCATTGTTAATAATACTTGCAGGGCTAAGTGCGTTATTAGATTTAACACGTAAAAGCTCGCGTACTCTATCACCCACTATTATGGAATCGTTAAGTGAGTAACCTATAATGGCGAGTAAACTGGCAAGTACGGTTAAATTAAACTCAATACTTAATAGCGAAAATAGCCCCAGTACGAGTAGTAAATCATGAACAAGCGCAACCACAGAGCCTACGGCTAAACGCCATTCAAACCGCACCGCTAAATAAAGCATTACTGCAACCATAGCTGAAAATAGCGCTAAACAACCTTGTTCAAACAGTTCATCACCTACTTGTGAGCCAATATACGCTGATGATAAAACCTCAGCGTTTATATCTGCGTTTTGAGTAATGGCAGATTGCCAATCATTACTATTTGCTGTTGAATCGCTAGGCGCTTCGCGTAGTTGAAAATGGCTATTACCTTGCGCGGTTAGCTCAAACTCGCCATTGTGATTTTTAGTAATAAATTGCTCAAGTTGTTTTAGCTCAACACTTTGGCTGGTGGTAAATTCCGTTAGGTAGCCACCGGTAAAGTCTAGGCCAAAATTAAGCCCTTTTTGACTAAGCGTAAACACCGACAGCAGTACAAGTATGGCGCTCAAAAGCATGCCATAAAAACGCAGGCGCGTACCCGCCTCGCCCTTTAAAAAAGTGTTAAGCATGTACATTTACTCCTGCTTTTTTAGCCAATTTTAAATATAACGTTTGGCTTAGTACTTTTGATACGTACACGCCAGTAAATACTGAAGTAATCAATCCAAGTGCCAATGTTATGGCAAAGCCTTTAACTGGCCCGTAACCTATGCCGTATAAAATAAGCGCGGTGATCATAGTGGTTATATTGGCATCAAATATTGTATTTGCGGCTTGTTTATAACCCTCCTGAATTGCTTGGTATGGCGTACGCCCTTTACGGCGCTCTTCTTTAATTCGCTCAAATATAATAACGTTTGTATCTACCGCCATACCAATAGTAAGCACAAGCCCGGCAATACCCGGAAGGGTTAATACAACCCCCGGTAATAACGACATTAGGCCAACAAGCGACGTTAAATTTAACAACAGCGCTACGTTTGCAATAAGCCCTAAACGGCGATACCACAGCGCCATAAAGGCAAGTGTAATACCCATACCAAGCATTAATGCGGCTAAACCATTACTAATGTTTTCGCTGCCAAGGCTTGGCCCTATTGTTTGCTCATGCACTATTGTTACAGGCGCGATTAGTGAGCCTGCTCGTAATAACAAGGCTAAATCGGCCGCTGCTTGCTGGCTTTTCATATTGGTAATACTAAAACGTGAGCTTAAATGCTGAGCAATATTCGCCACGTTTATAACTTCGCTTTTTTTAACGGTTTCACCGCTTGCGTTTTGAGAGTACTCAGAGTAAACCGTGGCCATAGGCTTACCAATATTAGCTTTTGAAAAAGCCGACATGGCATCGCCGCCTTGTCCATCTAGGCTAAGTTGAACCAGTGGCTTACCCCAATCGTCGCGGCCAATGTTTGCATTATTAATGTGATCGCCGGTAAAAATAGGCACAGGGTCAAGGTTTATAGTGCCACCAGACTGTATATTAAATGTTTTACCACCAATTTCTTTTAACTGATAAAACCCAAGAGATGCAGTCGCGCCAATAATGCGCTTAGCTTCAGTTGGGTCTTGCACACCAGGCAGCTCAATACGTATACGCTGTTTACCTTGACGCTGTGTTACAGCTTCGGTTATGCCTAATTCTTCAATGCGTGAGCGAAGCGTAGTAAGCGTCTGGCTCATTACTTCTTTATCAAAGTTGCTGCGCCCTTGCTCTGAGTAGCTAAACTTGGCGTTTTTAACATTGCCGTTATTGGTTGTTGTAACCGCTAAATTAGCAAAGCGACTTTGTAGCTCATCAATAACAGGGGTTAACTTTTCGGTTGCATTAGGCAATGCGTTTATTTCAAACCCGTGCTCAGTTTGCTGCGCTTTAAGACCGTGCGCTTTTTGCTTAACAATAATTGACTTAGCTTGTTGATACGCATTCACTAATTGCTCATCAACGGCTTTATCTAAATCTACGTCGAGTACGAATAGCACACCACCGTTTAAATCAAGACCAAGCTTTATTGGTGATAAACCAAAATTTTGTAACCATGGTGGACTTGTTGCATGCTCTACAATTTTAACTTGCGTGTTTGGGTACTGCGCCTTTATAGCCGCTTGCGCTTGGGCGCTTTTAGTTGGCTCGTTTAACAGAATATTTATAGTTGATTGCTTATCAAGGCCCTGTTCAACGTCTAAGCCTTGGTTATTTAAAAAAGTAACTAATGCTTTAGTGCTTGGTACGACTTGGGCTTCGCTATGTGGCGCGTTGCTTACATGCAACCACGATTTATTAGGGTATAAGTTGGGTAATGCGCTAATAGCTAATAAAATCAGCACAATAAGCATGGCTATATAGCTTAGTTTAAATTTAGCCATAAATGGCTTTTGCTCTTTTTTTACACTTAACATGTTTTTTCCTTATTGCCAGTAAATTACTGGCAACGTACTTTTTAAAAGTACAATTAATCTCAAGGCTTAAACGTAAAACGTTAAAACCTAATAAAAATTAAATAAGAAAATTAAGCGTGGTAGGTAGTTACTGCTCTATAGAGTAAGTTCGCATCTTTCCAGCCACTGAGCCGCGACTTTTTACTATGCGTTACAAGTGTATACCAAGGCTGAATAGCATTTACAGCTTGGGGGCGTAAAAATATTTGCCTTACAAGATGCTGCGCAAAAAACTCAAAAACAACATCGTATTCTGGCTCACTTTGTACACTGTGCAAAAAAAACGATGAATTGTTGGCAGTAAGGCGTGGCTGGTGAGCTGAAAAATCTGTTTGATGCGTTTTTTTAGGTGCAGGTACGCCTGCAGACTCTGTGACAGACTTTGTTTTAGTTATATCAACGGCATCTGTAAATAAAATGTGTGAAGTTACAGCAGGGTTTAAATTTTGTGTTGTTTGCGCAGCATTGCTCTGCACACTAAAAAGTGCAGCAAGTAGCAAAAAGGCAGTTATAAACACACGAAATTTAAACATATTTATTTTAAAACTAAAATAAGGGATGCGTAGTATATAAGGGCAAGTATTTAAAATACAATGCATATCTATTTAGTATTCAATTTAATTTTACCGAGGCTTTTAATGCGTTCTAGACAAACCACAGAAAAATGCGCCGATGCCATGACCTTAAAACAAAGCATTAAAACGCTGTGGCCTTACATTACTAAATTTAAAGGGCGGGTATTTATTGCACTTTTAGCGCTTATAGGTGCTAAAGGCGCAACGCTTTTAATGCCTTGGGCATTAAAAGAAATTATCGACTCGGTAGATAAATCAATTAATCCAATTTTAGTTTTTAGTTATTCCCGCGTTATTACTGCTTATGTATGGTGGACTTAGGTTTGCAAGTGTTTTTTTAGGCGAAGTACGCGATGCAGTGTTCTCTCGTGTAACAGAGCACGCTATGCGCGATATTGGTTTAAAAGTTTTTAAACATTTACACTCGCTTGAGCTTGCCTTTCACTTAGATAGACAAACCGGCGGTATAAGCCGTGATATAGAACGCGGCACGAGTGGGTTAAGCTTTTTAATGCGCTTTTTGATGTTTAATATTGTACCGACTCTTTTTGAAATACTCACCGTTGCTATTATTTTTGGGACGCTATTTTCTGTTTGGTTTGCGTTAATAACCTTATTAGCGGTTGCTATTTATATTACCTTTACCGTAACAGTAACGCAGTGGCGAAACCGCTTTATACGTGAGGCAAATGCCGCCGGTAATTTAAGTAATACCCGCGCTATAGACAGCCTTCTTAATTACGAGACTGTTAAATACTTCAACAACGAAGAATTTGAGGCCAAAACATACGACTCATTTTTAGCAAACTGGGAAACCGCCCGTTTAAAAAATAGAATGTCGTTACTGGCGCTTAATTCTGGCCAAGCTTTAATTATTGCCAGTGCTATAACAGCGCTTATGTGGTTAGGCGCCAAAGAAGTGGTAACAGGCGCTTTAACAATTGGTGAACTTGTAATGATAAACGCATACATGATCCAATTATTTTTACCGCTTAACTTTTTGGGATTTGTATATAGAGAAATAAGGCGAGCGCTTACCGATTTAGAAAACATGCTGGGTTTACTTAATAAAAAGCCACAAGTCACTGAGCGACCTAACGCACAAAACCTAATACTTACTAACGGCGACATAGCGTTTAATAATGTAAGCTTTAGTTACAATGCTAATCGCCCAATACTCAATGATATTAGCTTTAAAATAAATGCAGGCAGTAAAGTAGCTATTGTAGGGGCAAGTGGCGCAGGTAAAAGCTCATTAGCACGGTTACTTTATCGCTTTTACGATGTGAGCTCGGGCACTATTACTATAGATAACCAAGCCATAGATTCAGTTACCCTTAATAGCCTGCGCAGCGCCATTGCTATAGTGCCACAAGACACTGTGCTATTTAATACCACCATACGAGAAAACATAGCCTATGGCAGACCCTCAGCGAGCGATTCTGAAATAGATAAAGCAATAGAAATGGCGTACTTAAAAGACTTTATTTCAACATTAGAAAGCGGCGATCAAACACTGGTTGGCGAACGGGGTTTAAAGGTATCAGGCGGCGAAAAACAACGTATTGCCATTGCACGCGCTATTTTAAAGCGCTCCCCTATTTTAATATTTGATGAAGCAACCTCAGCACTCGACTCGCACGCTGAACAAGCAATATTAAATGCAATGCGTGCAGTTACTCAAAACCATACCAGCGTGGTGATAGCTCATAGGCTTTCAACCATTATAGACGCCGATAACATACTGGTATTTAACAAAGGTGAACTGGCTGAGCAAGGCACGCATTCATCACTTTTATTAAAGAATGGCCAATATGCACAAATGTGGCAATTACAGCAGCAGGAAGATTAATTAACCGAACTTTGGTTAAGAGAGTTACTAGCCTATTGCAAGTAAATTCAACGCAGTTAGCGCTTAAAATAGCTGCTAGAGATAGGTTTGTTATCCACAGTTTAGGTTAATTACAGCCATTTACTGGCGATAACGCCGCTTTACCTTTAGAATACGGCCTTGCAATTTTATTCTATTATTTAAATACATTAAGGCGAAACGCAGATGGGAAGAGCTTACCAAAACAAAAAAGATTCAATGGCTAAAACTGCGGGTGCTAAAACTAAAGTTTATTCTAAGTACGGTAAAGAAATTTACATATGCGCTAAAAACGGTGGTGTAGATCCAGATGGTAACCTAGCACTACGCCGTTTAATTGAACGCGCTAAAAAAGACCAAGTACCAGCACACGTAATTGACCGAGCTATAGATAAAGCCAAAGGTGGTGGCGGTGAAGATTACGCCGCAACTCGTTACGAAGGCTACGGCCCAGGTAACTGTATGATTATTGTTGATTGTTTAACCGACAACAACAAACGTACTTTTGCTGATGTACGTGTTTGTTTTACTAAAGCAAATGCTAAAATTGGTGCACAAAACTCGGTTTCACATTTATTTGATCACCTCGCTATTTTTGTTTTTGACGGTGATGACGACGAAGCAGTACTTGAAGCATTAATGATGGCTGATGTAGATGTAACAGATGTAGAAGTAGAAGACGGCAAAGTAACTGTTTTTGCTCCGCATACTGAATACAACAACACACGCACAGCACTTGAAGAAATGGGCGTTACAGAATTTGACGAAGATTTAATTGCCTTTGTTCCACAAATTGAAGCGCCTATTGAAGGTGAAGATGTTGAAGTAATGGAACGCTTTTTAGCTATGCTTGAAGACTGTGACGACGTACAAAACGTTTACCATAACGCACAATTCTAAACTTTTTATAGTTTAAATTTAAGCCAACAGAGATGTTGGCTTTTTCATTTTAAAAGGCTTTTGAAAATTTATGAATACCCTTGCGGAGCTTAAAGCTGGTAAGTTGAATGGCGTAACACATTTGCAACTCGTTGAAGAGTTGACTGAATTTCCACCTGAAATATTTACCCTTGCAGATACCTTAGAAGTACTCGATTTATCAAATAATAATTTATCTGATTTACCAGCTGAGTTTACATGTTTGCACCGTTTAAAACGCGTGTTTTTATCGTTTAACCAGTTTAAGCATATTCCTACAGTGCTCGCTAAATGCCCTGCTCTAATTATGGTCGCATTTAAAGGTAATCAAATTTCAGAGTTTGCACTAAAAAGCCTACCAAAACATATTGAGTGGTTAATACTCACCGATAACACGTTAAGCGAACTGCCTGAAGACTTTGGTAATTACACCCAGCTTAAAAAGCTTGCGCTTGCAGGTAATAACCTAAAATATTTACCGACAAGCATGGCTAACTGTACTAATTTAGAGCTTGTAAGGCTCTCTGCAAACAACCTAACAAAACTCGATGATTGGCTACTAGAATTACCAAAACTTGCTTGGCTTGCCTTTGCAGGTAATGAATTTAATAAAGCTCAGTGCTTAACTAAAAGTACTTTAAAAAATACCCCGCTTGAAAATTTCAGCTTAAAAAAGTAATAGGTCAAGGTGCATCGGGCGTTATACACCTTGCAAAAGCAAAACATAGTAATGTGGCGGTAAAGCTTTTTAAAGGGGCAATTACAAGTGATGGCTACCCGCTTGATGAAGTAAATTGCTGCCTACAAGCTGCAAATCATACAAACCTAATCAATGTATTGAGCTATATAGAGCAAAGCACACAGCTTGGCTTAGTCATGGAATTAATAGATACCAATTATACAAATTTAGGTTTACCACCAAGTTTAGAAACGTGTACGCGCGATACATTTAATGATGGTTGTAATTACCCTATTGAAGCTGTTTATAAAATAGCAAAACAGATGGCAAATACGCTAACTCACCTACATGACAATTACGTAAGCCATGGCGATATTTACGCACACAACACCATGATAAATGAACAATATGACGTTTTATTTGGCGATTTTGGTGCGGCTACAAACTTAGCTATGCTCAGCGAATATCAGCAGCAGCAAATACAGTTAATAGAAGTGCGTGCTTTTGGGTGTTTAATTGAGGATTTACTAAGTACTGTTAGCACAGCAGATAAGCAAAGCGAACTGTTTGGTAAAATGTCCGATATAGCTCAGCTGGCAAAGCAACATGAGCTTTCAAAAAGACCAAAATTTAAGATAATTGAATCAAAATTAAGCTAGGTAGATCTTAAAATTGCTCACGCTTTTAATATACTCAGCACAGCTTTAAAGAACCCCTATCAGTTAAAAACCACAAAACAAAAAGCCACTCATTGAGTGGCTTTATTTATATAGTATAGAAACTATTTACCTATGTGTTTATCAAGAAAATCAAGCATTTCAGTCCAACGCTCAATATTATTTTCTGGCTTATAAAAACCATGCCCTTCACCGCTTTTCATCATCCACTCGAAAGGCATATTGCGCTTTTTAAGCTCATCTCTTAACTTAAACGCATGTTCTTTCGGTACTCGAACATCTTCTTCGCCCTGGATAATAAAAACAGGCACTTTAATTTTATCTACATTATGTACTGGTGATTGAGCAATTCTTGCATTACCTGAAGGTAATACTGTATCTAGATAGTTAGTACCTGATTCATTCTCTTTAATATCACCCTCGGTGTACATTAAATCTAAATCATAAACACCTACAAAACCTATTGTGCATTTATACAGTTCTGGTTCTCTAATAACACTTTGAAGTGCTGCATAACCACCATAAGAACCGCCATAAACACACATTCTGGTTTTATCGACAATACCTTGTTTTATCAGTGTTCGAGTGCCGTCAGTCATGTCATCAATCATAGATGTCCCCCAGTTTTTAAAACCGCTCGTTAAAAATGAGCGACCATATCCACCTGAGCCTCTATAGTTTGGCTGAAAAACAGCGTACCCGTGGCTAGAGAGTACTTTTACATCTGAATTCAAATTTGCTATTGAGTCTTGAACTCCATGTGGGCCACCGTGAGGTAATAAGATAAGCGGTAAATTAGTTGATTTATCTTTCGGTAACGTTAAAAGCCCTGTTAAAAGGTCACCATCACGATTTTTATAAGTAATGATTTGTGTTTTCGGAACTAAAGAAGATTTTAGCCATGGTTTGCTCGCTGTTAATACTGAAAGTTTACGTTTTTCATTATCATACACATAAAACTTTTGAGGGGTATTAGCTGATGAAACACTCAATATCATTGTTTTATTGTCGTACGTAGAAGAAGTTACACGTACATTTTGATTTTTAAAAGTGCCCATTAAGCTCTTAATAAGAGCCTGATTTGCAGGATCGTCTACATCATCGAGAAATACGATACCTACCTCATCATACTCATATGCCCCTGCGACTATCTCATCTGCTTGGCCTGTTTTAACACTAAACACAGGGGTCAAATCAGCTTCATTATGTGATGCCAACACAGTGTGCTTCTTAGTTCTTATGTTTAATGTTGCTATTGATTGTGTATCCGTTTCTAAATCACTTAAACCTATTAAAGTTTCATTATCAATAAATTTTAGTGGAGTAAAAGAGCCTTCATATTGATTAGTTTCGAGTATAACCTTCCAATCATCATCAACACTTAAACGGGCCATAAGTACTGCTTTATTACCTCTATAAGGATCGATGCCTTGGGCTGCTAATGGTTCGCCAGTTTTATTAGTGTAAACAGCAACACCGCTTCCTTTGTAAACTCGCATAGGAACCCTACCTAAGCTACGTTTACGACCAGTAGTTACTTTCATTCTATATAAGTCTAAATATGGCTCAGACGCAGTCCATTCCACGCTATAAATCAACACTTGATCTGGTTCAGTAGGTAAAATATCAATAATAGATGAGAACCTAATATCCCCAGTTTTAGAACGAGGGCCTGTTAAGATAACTTTTCTTTTACCATTTGCATCCATTGCTATAAGTTCACCAGTGGGTCTTGGTAACTCAAAAGATCCGACTTCTCTTGCCATAGTAAGTAATAATCTTTCTTCATTTAACCATGTAAATGTACTTACAGATTCATTACCCTTGCCTCGTGTTACGGATATAATTTCATTTTTATTTAAATCTAATACCGTTAAGCTAATCACACCTTCATCATTACGTGATGTTGATGCGATATAATCACCCGATGGCGATATTTTAATATCAATAAATTGTGAATGTTTAGCGTAAGCAGATAAAACAGATTGCTCCACTTTAACCGCACTTACATTGAACGAACATATTAAAATCAACAAAAAAAACAACCGAGAGAAATACATCTATTTACGTCCTTAAAATAAAAAAGCTCTCATATTGAGAGCTTTAGAAATATTCAATAATTAGAAGCTATAAGTTACGTTCGCAAAGAAACGACGACCAACTCTGTCATATTGAGAATACAATGCCGCATTACCAACATTTAAAGTACCACTAGCTGATAAAATAGGAGGCTCTTCATCAAATAAGTTAGCAATACCTGCTGTTACTTTAAGTCCCATATCAGTATCAACTGTACCAGAAAGTGAATGATACGTTACCCATCTTGTCTCACGAGTAGCATAAACAGTTTCGCCACGGTAAGTAGTTTCTTTCGAATCATTGTAGTATTCGTAATCATTAGTTGAATCTACATAACGAGTTGTCCACGTTAAGCTGTAGTCATCTTTTGAGTAAGTTAAAGAAACATTACCTGTATGCTTAGGCTCACCTAACTCACCTACGTAGTTATTTTCTTCACTGTCTTCAAATAACTTATATTTACGTTCAATTTGCATTGTATGCTCTAGGCGCATACGCAGTGAACCAAAATCAAAATCATCTTGATAAGTAAAGTTGTAATCAACACCACGTGCAATTTGGTTTGCAACATTTACATAGCCACTTCTAACTTCATCTATACCGTAATCATTGTTATCACCGTTGCGACGAGTAAATAGATCACATAGAGGCTCGTTTGCGAAATCTTTAGATTCAAAACATCTGCTCGTTATTTGGCTACCAGATAAACTAGTTACTTCATCAGAGATTACAATGTCATAGTAATCAATTGACGCAGCAAAAGTATCTTCAGGACTAGTCCATACAACACCAATGTTTTCATTTATTGCTGTTTCAGCTTTCAAGCGACCAGCACCACCGCTAGTGTAGATAATTGCAGAGCTTCCGCCAGCAGTGTAATCAGCAGGAATACCCGCAGCTTGACAGTTATTAGCTACAGTATCAGTGATATTACCTGCCGCTTGTTCATTAGCCCAATCTAAACACGGGTCAATCGATAACTGACCACTAAAGCCAGATTGGTCTGCTAAGAATAGCTCAAACAATGCAGGAGAGCGGAAAGAAGAACCACGATTTGCACGAACACTTAGACCATCAACAATAACCCAGTTCAAACCTAGCTTAAACGTTGTATCATTGCCGTAAGTAGACACATCAGTCCAACGTGCTGATGCTGTTAGATCTAATGAATCAACATAATCCATATCATTAATTAGTGGAACTTTAAACTCAGCATATACCGCACGAGAAATTTGAGAACCAGCAGTTTTACCTGCTCCTGATAAGCCCCATGAATTTCCGTTTAACGTGTTTTCACCAGGAGTATCATCAATTTCGTCTTTTTGGATTGAAATACCAAATGCAGTCGCAATTGAACCTGCAGGAACTTCCACTATATCGCCAGTCATATAAGCTTCAAAAGTTTGCTGCTTATAAACAGTATTACCAATATCTTCACCAAAGATAAAGTTTCTAACTTCATCAGAAGGGTTACCGTATAAGAACTGAGGATCAGTCCATGGTAAATCTACACAAGTTTTATTTGAAAACTCTGTAACTTCACCGTTACACGATGTACCGTTTGCAGTATTTAGCTGAGCCATAACCAATGAGTCACGGTAAAAAATATCATTTTTATATTCACCGTCGTTATAACTATTCTGGTAAGAAACATCCCAATCCCAAAATCCAATACTACCAGTAGCGCCTAAAACAACACGGGTATAATCTACAGTGGTATCTGAAGAATAGTGGTCTGATAAAGCTACAGGTAGGAAGAAAGCGTCTCCAGAGAAACCATCAAAGTTATCAGCTGGGATTATGCCAACATCAGCAGTCCAAAATTGACGGTAGCTTTGGGTCTTTGTATTCCTAGAACTATGGATAAACTCCGCATAAGCTGTAATATCGTCAGTAATTTGATAATCACCTAACGCATATACTGACCATACTTTATTTTCTGGGTTCATGGTTTCTTCATCGCGGAACGGATGATCCATATTCCACCATCCATCACTTTCTTTATCATAAGAAACTGGGTACCAACCATCAGGCGTTCTTAAATCACCAGCTTCTGAAGCTGTGGTGTTATAGTTACTGTAACCATTATTACCAAAGAATCCATCGTAATCATAAGCAAGCTGCGGACCACTGCCAATTATATTAGAAGCTCCACCACTATATACCCATAATCCATAACCTGTTTCATTACAGTGAGCTTCACCAGTACGAGGATCGATAGGATCCGCTGAAGAGCCGTCTTCATATGTTAATAATCTTTCAGAACAATCAAGAAAATCACGGTCTCCGCGTTTTAATTCTTTTGTAATTTTATAATCTGCTGTTACACGAAAAGAACCTTTACTAAATTCTTCACCGTAAGAGAAGTTTATACGTTGTTCTTCACCACCTGATTCAAATGGTTGACTAACATCAACAGTAACTGTTTTTGAGTCGCCTTTTTTAGTAATAATATTTATAACACCGGCAACTGCATCTGAACCGTATAAAGATGAGGCACCATCTTTTAAAATTTCAACACGCTCTACAGTAGAAAGTGGGATAGTATTTAAATCGAAGCCTGAAACTTCTCCGCGAGTACCTGCAGGGCCTGCTCTACGACCATTTAATAGAATAAGCGTACGAGATGCACCTAAACCACGAAGTGAAACAGTTTCTGTTCCTTTACCACCGGCAGTAACATATCCAACACTAAGCGCAGAAGTTATTTGGTTTGAACCAGCAGCTGCTGTACTAGTTCTTAACAAGTCACCAAGCGTTTTAATACCTTCATTTTCGGCATCCTCTACAGTGATAATATCGATTGGAACTTCACTAGCAAAACTATCAGTTCTGATACGAGAACCAGTAACCTGGATTCTTTCTACTTTTTCTGCACTTTCTTCTTCTGCTGCAAATGAGAACGATGTGTAAGACAGAGCTGAGCATGCTAATGCTAAACTGACTGCTTTAGATACTTTATTATTAAACATTTATTTCTCCCTGGGCCATAGCTACCTATGGTTTTTATAATTATGAAACCAGTCAACACCTAACAACGTTAACTAGCTGTTAATAATAGTATTAATAAAACCATAATTTCAACATCGAGGGGCTTCAAAAACATAGACAAGATACTAAGTGTTAATTACAAAGTTGAGACGAAACACAAAAACCATTAAATTCAACAAGATAGAGCATAGTTAAAATTAAGAACTATGCTTTTGATTTGTAAACAACTGTAAACACACTGGTTACATCTGTACTTATTGTTAACCTTGTGAATTAGGGAGCTGGAATTTTAAGATTTGGAGGTTAAATATAAATGTTCTATAGATACAAAAAAGCCGCGATATACGCGGCTTGGTTGGATAAAGCTAAACTTTTACAGGGTCAATTATAAGTACTGACCTAATGCTTTAACTTGGTCTAACATGCGGTTTGAGAAACCCCACTCGTTGTCGTACCAAGCCATTACTTTGACTAGTTTGCCGTCAGCTTTAGTTTGCGTTGCATCAAAAATTGATGACGCTGGGTTGTGATTAAAATCGATAGAAACAAGCGGAAGCTCGTTGTATTCTAAGATCTCTTTCATTGAACCTGTTGCTGCGGCTTTCATTACTTCGTTGATTTCTTCAGCTGTTGTGTCGCGTTTAGTGATAAACGTAAAGTCTACTAAAGAAACATTGATAGTAGGTACACGTACCGACATTCCGTCTAATTTACCCGCAAGCTCAGGAAGTACTAAGCCAACAGCTGCAGCAGCACCTGTTTTAGTTGGGATCATAGATTGTGTTGCACTACGCGCACGGTATAGATCTGGGTGATAAACGTCAGATAAGTTTTGATCGTTTGTGTAAGCATGAATTGTAGTCATGCTACCTTGCTCAATACCTACTGTGTCGTTAATTGCTTTTGCAATTGGCGCTAAACAGTTAGTAGTACATGATGCATTAGAGATAATGTTGCTATCAGCGTTAATTACATCACTGTTAACGCCATGTACTACCGTTGCGTCTAGGTCTTTACCAGGTGCTGATACAATTACTTTTTTAGCACCAGCTGTAATGTGCTTAGCCGCGTCTTCACGCTTAGTGAAAAAGCCCGTACATTCTAAAACGATATCTACGTTTAGCTCTTTCCACGGTAAGTTTACAGGGTCACGCTCTTGAGTAAGCGTAATTACGTCATCACCTATTAGCATGGTGTTATCTGCAAGTGTTACTTTTTTAGAAAATTGACCATGAACTGAGTCAAACTGTGTTAAGTGTGCATTTACGTTAGCAGGTGCTAAATCGTTAATTGCTACAATTTTAATTTCACTGTTTTGCGCTGACTCGTAAAGCGCTCGTAATACATTGCGACCGATACGACCATAACCGTTAATTGCTACATTAATCATTTTAGACTCCTATTTAAGTTCACTTGCTTGGCGAGCAAGCGCTTCAATGGCTTGCCAGTCTTTATTTTCAATAAGTTGTTTATCTAACATCCACGTACCACCAACACAAATAACATTATTAAGTGCTAAGTAGTTAGGTGCAGTTGCTAGGCTAATGCCACCAGTTGGGCAAAAAGTAATATGTGGTAATGGGCCACCAATCGACTTAAGCATTGCTGTTCCGCCAGCGGCTTCAGCTGGGAAAAACTTTAAATACTTAAAGCCATGGCTTGCTAACTGCATAACTTCGCTCGCAGTTGCAGCTCCAGGTAAAAATGGAATATCTGAATTTTTAGCCAATGCTAATAATTCATCACTTACGCCTGGGCTTACCATAAAATCAGCGCCCGCTTCTACTGAAGCGTCAAAGCTTGCTTTATCAACCACTGTACCTGTACCAACGAAAGCTTCTGGAACTTCTGCCTTCATAAGTTTTACTGCTTCAACAGCAACAGGTGTACGTAGCGTGATTTCAAGGGCTTTTAAGCCACCGTTATATAACGCTCTAGCTAGTGGTGCTGCATCTTCTAGTTTTTCGATTACAACCACTGGCACCACAGGTGCCGACGCTAAGATTTTTTCAATACTCATTACTTGTTCCTCATTACCCAGTGTGTGGCAATTATTATTCAAGTCCAAAAGCACTCGCACCTAAATCGGCGCTGCTTACAATATTTCTAAATCCAGTAAATAACTCTCGGCCGGTACCAAAGGTTAAGCTTGGTTGGCTAAGTTGTAGTTCACGCTTAGCAAGCTCTTCATCACTAACATGTACTTTTAATATACCGCTTGGCGCATCTAGTGTTACTAAATCACCTTCGTGAATTTTAGCAATAATGCCACCTTCAACAGCTTCTGGCGCTAGGTGGATTGCAGCAGGTACTTTGCCTGATGCACCCGACATACGGCCATCGGTAACAATAGCTACTTTAAAGCCTTCATCTTGAAGTGTTGCCATTACAGGCGTTAATTTATGAAGCTCTGGCATGCCTTTAGCTTTAGGGCCCTGCTCTTTAAGCACAGCAATAAAGTCTTGGTTTAACTCGCCACGGCTATACGCTTCTTGAAGCTCGCCTTGTGAGCTAAATACTTTAGCAGGCGCGGTAACAACTTGGTGCTCAGTAGCAACGGCAGAAACTTTAATTACTGCTTTACCTAAGTTACCAGTAAGTAGTTGTAAGCCACCTTGCTTGCTAAATGGGTTGTTGATTGGGCGAAGTACTTCTTCATCAAGAGAGTTTTCAGGACAATCTACCCATTTAACTTTAGTTGGACCATTTGAATCGCTCATGATTAAGCTTTCGTCTTTATCAAGACGCGGCTCTGTCATGTACGGTGCAAGGCCATCACCTAGCATTGTTTTAACATCGGTATGCAAATAACCAGCGCTTGCTAGTTCACGCATTAAAAAGCCCATTCCGCCTGCAGCTTGGAAGTGATTTACATCTGCTGAGCCGTTCGGGTAAATACGCGTAAGTAGTGGAACCACTTCTGATAGATCAGACATGTCTTTCCATGTAACTTGAATGCCCGCAGCTTTTGCAATAGCAACAATATGAATAGCGTGGTTAGTAGAGCCACCTGTTGATAGCAAGCCAACTAAACCATTAATAATGGTTTTTTCGCTGATCACATCGGCTAAACATGGGCTTTCTTTATCATCTGTAAGCTGCTTAAGCATGGTTTCTACAGCATTACCTGTTAGTCCATCGCGAAGCTCTGTGTATGGGTTAATAAATGAGCTACCTGGAAGGTGCAAGCCCATTATTTCCATAAGCATTTGGTTTGAGTTAGCAGTACCGTAAAACGTACAAGTACCCGCGCTGTGGTAAGATGCGCTTTCGGCTTCTAGCAAGTCTTCGCGGCTTACTAAGCCTTGTGCAAACTTTTGACGAATACGTGCTTTTTCTTTATTTGGGATACCAGATTGCATTGGGCCTGCTGGTAAAAAGAACACAGGTAAATGGCCAAATGATAATGCGCCAATTAATAAACCTGGGACAATTTTGTCACATACGCCTAAACAAAATACGCCGTCAAACACGTCATGCGATAATGAAATCGCTGTAGACATAGCAATAACATCGCGTGAGAAAAGCGATAGTTCCATGCCGTCACGCCCTTGCGTAACACCATCACACATTGCAGGTACGCCACCAGCAACTTGTGCTGTTGCGTCGTACTTAGTTGCAAGGTCTTTAATTAAATCTGGGTAGTCTTTGTATGGCACATGGGCCGAAAGCATATCGTTATATGAGTTGATAATAGCAAGATTAGGCTGCTCATCAGCCTTTAAGCGCGCTTTGTCGTCGCTGCTACACGCAGCCATAACGTGAGCGATGTTTCCGCAGCCTAGTCCAGCACGAACTCTTGTTTGTTTTTTTGCGTGCGAAATACGATCTAAATAATCTTGACGGGTTTGTTTACTGCGTTCAATAACGCGTTGGGTGACTTCTTTAATGCGAGGGTGCAACATAATTTAGCTCATCTCTATTAGTTAGAGGAAAAAGGCTCAGTAGCAATTACAGACTCCACGTAAATAACTGCACTGAGCATCTTTGATTTACCCGTTCAAAGGTACGCTACCAGGGAGCCTCTCACAACAACCCTGACACCGGTGTCACTGTATTAACGCATAGCATTGACACCGGTGTCAACCCTGGGTAACAAAAATAGTGTAAAATTTTAACGTGACCAATTAATGAACATGGTAATTTTAGTTTATCTAGTAAAAACCGCACAAAAAAAACCCGAATAAGCGTCACTCAAATTCGGGTTACTGTGAAAAACAAAAAAGTTTACTTAATAGCCGCTGTAGACTCTCGCGTGATTAGCCTAGACTCTAGCGTAACTTGGTATGGCTGTTCTTGAGGTTGTGAAATATGCGAAATAAGCTGTGTCACTGCCTGTTTAGTCATTTCTTCAACTGGCTGTGCAATAGTAGTTAAGCCTGGCCAAATATGGCGTGCAATTGGTGCGTTATCAAACCCTGCAATAGATATATCATCTGGCACTCTTAATTGGCGTTGTGTGGCAAGCTTTAGCACCGCTGCTGCCATGTAATCGTTCGATGCAAATACAGCCGTAGGCCTTGGCGATAAATCTAAAATACTGCGTGCACTGTCTACACCTGAGTGATAACTAAAGTTACCCTCTTCTACCAAGCGCTCGTCAAATTCTATTCCATGGCTTGCTAAAGCTCGTCTGTAACCTTTAAAGCGCTGCTGAGTTGCACTGTGATCCGGGTGCCCTTTAATAAAGGCGATAGATTTGTGCCCAAGCGAAATTAAATGCTCAGTAATTTCATAAGCGCCTTGCTCATCGTTACTACGCACCGAAATTGAATCATCTTCAAGCAGTGCTGATGCAACGCGTGCATAAGGTATTTTTTTAGCTTTTAGAAAATTAGCGAGCTTTTCAAAATCACCAAATGGCGGAGTAAGTACAACGCCATCTAAGCGTGATGTCTGTAATAACTGTTCTATATCGTTAATTAAATCATCGCCACGTAATTCGCATGGGTGTATTAATAAGTTGTAGTTATTCTCTTTACAGGCAGCAAGTGCACCTGTTTGCACTCGCGTTATATAACTTTTACTTGGGTTATCGTACAAACAGCCAATAATAAAGCTACGATTTTGTGCTAGTCCGCGTGCTATTGGGTTTGGCGTATAATCAAGCTCTTTAAATACTTTAAGCACTTTTTCGCGAGTGGCAGCACTTACGTTAGGCTCATTATTTAAAACCCGCGATACCGTTTTCTTAGAAACGCCCGCATGGCTTGCTACACTATTTATGGTTACTTTTTTCATTTGTTCATTATCCAAATACAACCATTAAGCAAAAAACTAATTGCTGTTATATAAACACGCACCAGCGCCAATAAGCGGAATGTTATCTTGTATTACTAGCGTAACCGGAATTTGGCCTGCATATTGAGACATTACGCCTTTTTGCGAAAAACGCTCTACAAAACGGCTCTCTAATAATCTGCTTTGCATACGTGGTAAAATACCACCGCCTATAAACAAGCCACCTAATGCCCCATATACTACTGCTAAGTCGCCAGCAACACTGCCTATCCAATCACAAAATTGGTTAAGTGTTGCATCACACACTTCACACTCTCCACTGTTAGCCAAGCTACTAATTTGCGCGGCATCTAAGTTTTTAGCTGGAACCCCTTTCACAGCAGCCATTGCTTTGTATAAATGAGCTATACCTGGGCCTGAAAAAACAGTTTCGATTGAAACATGAGGATGCTCTTTACGAAGCTCATTTATTAATAAAGAATCAAGCTCGTTTACCGGTGCAAGCGTCATATGGCCGCCTTCAGAGCTTAACACTGCCGTAGATTGCGCGGTACGCACTAAGCACGCAGCGCCAAAACCTGTACCAGGGCCCATCACACCTATATTCGCGTTAGCATCGGCTTGCCCTGGTTTAATGGTAATATTCTGCGTTGAGTCTAAATAAGGGGCGGCATAGGCAAATGCAGCAAAGTCATTAATTACTTCTAACTGAGTTAGATTAAAATGTGCTTTAAATTCGTTAACACTAAAGTGCCAACCTAAATTGGTTAAATGCACTTGGCCTGCTTTTATAGGGCCTGCAACAGCTAAACATGCCTGAGTTGGCGTAACATGAGGAATCGTTGTTAGGTATTGTTCAAGTGCGCTTTCTAAAGAGCCAAAATTAGCACTGGGAAATATGTTAATATGCTCAATAACAAATTGGTTAGTTTGCTCATTAAAGTCGGTAATTAATGCAAAGCGCGCATTGGTGCCACCAATATCGGCAACTAAGATAGGGTTAAACTGGGCAGAAGAATTTTGGCTCATGGTATTATCTCTTTTGTGTAAGCGGCTTATGCTTATTATTTTACAACGGCTATGCGTTGTTATTTATACACTTTGAGCTATCACCTCAAAGTAGCTATCACAGTAAAAAAGGCTGCTATATAAAATAGCAGCTAATACGTTTTGACAACAAAATGATAAAACATTGGCATTATGACACCGGTGTCAGGATTAGATCAATAATAAATCGCAAAAAGCTTGAAATAATTCACTAATAGTCGAAAATGACACAATTATTTAGCATTTAATTAAGTTGTAACAATGAAAGGTAAAGCCACCTCATTTGACATTGCCCATTATGCAGGGGTTTCACAATCAACTGTATCTCGCGCTTTACGTAACAGCCCCCTTGTTAATGAAGAAACACGCAAACGCGTCCACGACATAGCAAAACAACTTAACTATAAAGTTGATAAAAATGCCAGCAACTTGCGTACTCAGCAAAGTAGTACCCTTGCGCTATTGTTGTTTGAAGACCCAACATCAGATGAATCACAAATCAATCCATTCTTTTTATCAATGCTGGGCAGTATTACCCGTGCGTGTGCAAAAGAAGGTTACGACTTATTGGTGTCGTTTCAATCAGCTAGTGCCGATTGGCAAGCCGACTACGAAGACAGCCACAGAGCCGATGGTATTATTTTACTCGGCTATGGTGATTACATAGACTTTCAACCAAAATTTAAAACCTTGCTTGACCAAAACACTAAGTTTGTATGCTGGGGCGCCACAGTAGATAACCGCCCGGATCTTACTGTATGCTGCGACAACTACGGCGGGGGCAAACTAGCCGCTGGCCATTTAATTGCCCATAACCGCACCGATTGCGCGTTTATCGGTGATGCATCTGATCACAGCCCAGAATTTTTTGCCCGCTTTCAAGGGTTTAAAGATGAGCTACTTACTAATGGTATAACCATTAATGAGCGAAAAATGGCCAATGCTATTTCAACTGAAGAGTCTGGTTATCATGCTACACGCTCACTTATTGCTAATAACATAAAATTTAACGCCTTATTTGCCGCCAGTGATTTAATCGCAATTGGCGCAATTCGCGCACTTAAAGAAGCCAATATAAAAGTACCTACCGATGTGGCCGTGGTCGGTTTTGATAACATAGCCATTGCAAGCTACATAAACCCACCGCTCACCACCATAGCGCAAGACACCACCGTTGCAGGGCAAATGTTAGTAGAGAACCTACTTAAATTAATACGTGAAGAAGAAGTGCAAAGCACCCTTTTACCACCAGCATTGATTGCTAGGGGGAGCAGCTAAGTCACTATAACTAAAACTAATATAACAGCTTAACGTTCAAGCCTCATTTTAAAACCTAAAAGCCACGGCTATTAACCATGGCTTTTAAATTTTTCAAAGTAACTCTACTTTAAGGCTTTCTCTACAACTGGGTAATGATCCCATACTTGTTTATCGCTCAATGAACGTACCAGTTTAACGTACTCAGCATGTGTCCATGCCAGTGGTGTTGCTGAATTAGTGCCCTCACCTAGCTTGTAACCTGCTTTATTTACACCTACGCCATCCCATACTTGCTCTGGTAGCATTAAGCCATTATTAGCAAATTGCTCTAAGCCTTTAACATAGCTGTTTTTAATTTGTGCTTGTTTTGCATCATTAAGGGCGTTGTTTGCATTAGCTGCTGCGATTTCGTAATGCCCGCGCTCACCGGTGAAAAATGGCCATACACGCCCACGTTGGCCTGGTGTATTACTACCACCCTCAGCATAGTTTGTGCCTTTAACTTCATCTTCACCGTAGCCATCATTGCCATAGCGGCGGTAGCCTGCAAAAGTGCCGCTGCCATCGTCAAAGCTAAAGCTGTATTTTACTTGTAGGTTATCTTCAAGCGTTTCGTCATCGTACTCAGGTAGTGTTTTAACGATGCTTTCGTCGTTAGCACCACGTACACCATAGCGTACTAGCTCTAAAAACCCGCCATCTAGTATTTGCTTTTTATTAAACCCTTCACGGCCATTATTAGCGTTAATTTTAGTGTCTGAGTTTGCATCGGTATCTTGGCCTATACGAATAAAGTATTCACCATCGCTATTTTCGCCTTTTAAGTTACCTTTCGTGGTAAACATGTGCGATTCAATATCGTTGTTGTACTTTCTAGCCGTACTTAAGTAGCGCTTTGCATTTTTATCATCGCCACTTAGTGTTGCAATATCACTGGCTGTAATAAGGCCTGCGACTATTGCCGCAGTAGTCGAAGGCGAGTAACCTTCTTGCTCCTCCCAACGTTCTTGTTGGGTTGCCGGTGGGGTAATTTGCGTGTCGTTCCATAAAATTTTAGCAAGGCCGCCATCAACTAAAAAATCTGCCGCTGGTTTTAACATTTTGCCGTACCAGCTTTTTAGCTCTTCATCGCTAAGTACATTGGCCTTATGTAACTTCCAAGCAAGCATAATAGGCATAGCGGTTTGATCAAGCTGTACGCCTACCCATTCTAACTCCCCATCGACGTGTGTTTTTTGTAAAAACCAGCCGGTATCGCCTTCATTGCCTGGTGTTTTGCTGTTTACTTGCACTTTTTCAAGGTATTCGAATGCTGTTTTTGCGGTGGCGGTATCGCCGAGCGCCATAAATGCCATGGCTACTTGGTAAAAATCGCGCACCCATACCGCTTTATAACCGGTTGAGCCTTCTTTAGCAGATACGGTTTCGCCCCAAGGGTTTGACAATGACGCAATAAGCGCACCGGCATTGGTTTTATCTTCTTGTGCCTTTAAAACCATGGCACTGGTGTATAAAAGCTTTCCGTTATCGGCGGTTTGCTCAACCATGGTATTAAGTGGTTTAAGGCTTTGAAGGTAATCTTGCCAGCCGAGCGCTTCACCTTTACCGTTATAGTGATCAAGCACTGCTTGATAGCCTTTTGCTAAGCTTTGCTCGCCTTGTTGTATACTTTGCTCCTGCGTTTTACCAAAACTAAGTGCTACATCGAAGGTGGTGTTAGCGCTTATTTCGCCAAGCTCAGCCAACATGCTTACGTTACCTGCAGCTTCGCCAGTATTTGTATAATGAGTGTTTAGCGCTTGAGTTGTTTTAAGTTCGTTAATACCATCGCTTTCACCTGTAAAACCTACTGTTTTAGCTTTAAAAGGGGTTGCTGATTGAAGTGATAAATAGTTATCGTCTTCCCATGCCACAAGCCCTTGCTCTGTCGTTTTAGCAAAGTCACCTAATCCGTTATTATTTATGTAAGGGTTTACAACAACATAAGCTTTTAACCCTTCAAGTTCAGTGTTAAACACACTGCGAACAAATAATGTTTGCCCATCTGGGTCGGTAAATATGTGTTTTTCTAGGCTAAAGCGCCCTTGTTTATCAGTGCTTGTTACTTTGTAGGCCAGCGAAAGTGGGCGCCCTTGCGCATCTTTGTATAAGTAATCTATGGTGACATCTAATTCATCAGCTTCACTAACGGTAAAGTCTTTACCTGTAACAACAAACTGCATGTCTTTAATCTGCGCTTGGTGGATAAGCCCAAACATGGTTTCGGTGATCATGCCTTTAGCAATTGAAAACCACACCTTAGATACATCGCCCGTTGCAGCTGAATCACTGTATTGGCCTTTTTGGTATTGCTCGTAAGATGTGCCAATCCCTGTTTTACCTGCATAAGCCCAAAATGGCTCTACACCTGGTGCGCCAGGAGCTGATTTAACCTGTGCAGCGGTATTTTTATTATCTGTGCTTGTGTTTTGTGCACCACAGGCAGTTAAGCCTAATGTTAAGAGTGAGGCAGTTATAAGGTTATATTTTTTCATTGTGTGTCCTTAATTGGAATTTTTAACGCGCATTACAGCAATGCCGGCAACAACGAACGAGGCTGCGCCAATTAATAATGCGTAAATAGGCTGATTTGAAAAAGCGTGACGTAAAATAAGCCCTAAAATACTGGCGGCAAGTAACTGCGGTATAACAATAAAGAAGTTAAAAATACCCATGTAAACGCCCATTTTGTTACTTGGTAAGGCGTTACTTAACATGGCATATGGTAGCGATAGAATAGAGGCCCACGCAAAACCAACGCCTATCATAGGAATAAGTAACATTTTAGGGTCTTGAATAAACATAAAGCTGCCAAGGCCTAATGCACCCAGTAATAAATTAAAACAATGGGCGCCTTTTAAACCCATTTTTTTAACTAAAAACGGAATACACATTGCGGCAATCGCGGCAAAGCCATTGTAAGCGGCAAATAAAATACCCACCCAATCTGCACCATCGTTAAAGGCTTTGGAGGTTGCATCGCTACTACCATAATGAAAGCTTGTTACCGCAGCGGTAGTGTAAATCCACATGGCAAATAACGTAAACCAGCTAAAAAACTGCACCCATGCAAGCTGCTTCATGGCCTCTGGCATAGTAAATACATCTTGTACTACTTGGTAAAAACCACCTTGGGTTTTATTCGCACTTTTAAGCGCCGCTGCAATCCACTGCACAATACCAAACGCTAGTAAACCGCCAGCAAGTAAGTAAAGCTCTTTTTCAAGCGAAAACCCCATTACTAATGCAAGGGTTGCTAAACCTAACACCACAAAAATAATGGCGCCTTTATTAAAGTTAATATCAACCAGCTTACTGGTAGTAGGTTGAGCGCTTTGCTTTTCAAACTCAGCTAATTGTTCTGGGCTGTACTCTTTTGTACGTGCAACGGTCCAAAGCACAGCAACGAGTAACACAACCCCACCCCAATAAAATGAGTATTTAACAGACTCAGGAATTTGCCCTGGCGCTGCGGTATTGCTTACATTAAACCAATTAGTCATCATCCATGGTAATGCTGAGGCTAGTACCGCACCAATACCAATAAAAAAGCTTTGTAAACCGTAACCGGTAGCGCGTTGTTTTTCTGGCAAGTTATCGCCTACAAGTGCTCTAAACGGTTCCATGGTCACGTTGATTGACGCATCCATAATCCATAGCATACCTGCGGCAATCCAAAGTGTAGGCGAATGCGGCATAATAAATAATGAAAGCGTTGTTAACACCGCGCCTACAAAGAAAAACGGACGACGGCGGCCGAAACGGCCCCATGTTTTATCGCTCCAGTAACCAATAATTGGCTGTACAATTAAACCGGTAAGCGGTGCTGCAACCCATAAAATGGGTATATCATCTACTTGGGCGCCTAATGTTTGAAATATACGGCTCACATTACCGTTTTGCAGAGCAAAACCAAACTGTATACCTAAAAAGCCAAAACACATGTTCCATATTTGCCAAAAGCTTAGATTTGGCTTGTCGCTATTATTTTGATTATTCATTATTAGCCTTATTTGTTAATACTGCGCTGCTAAATGCATCAAGTGTGAGTGTAAATGTTGCGCCTTGCGATCCTGATGTGATCTCGGTGCTGTGCTGCTCAAGTAAGTCATGCAATTGGGTGTGTTCGCTAAGTGCTGCTAATTGCGCTTTTGATAAGTTAACCGTAATAGTTTGAGGTTGTTTGCTAAAGTTACTTAAAACGTACAGCGTTTGTTGGCCAAGTTTGCGCATAAAGCCAACAACTCGCTCGCTTCCTGTTACGCTAAGCTCGGTCATTTCACCCCCAACCACAACAGGTAAACTATTAAGTGACATAATGGCTTTATAGTAATCACGAAGTGCCGACTGCTCTTTCGTTAAATTAGCGCCGTCAAACTTGCCGTTATTCATCCACGCTTGATGCGCCGGTACGCCAATGTAATCAAAAATACTGGTGCGTGTAGCTGTGCCAAATCCTGCGTTTTCTGAGCCATCTTCTCCCACATCTTGACCAAAATATAATAACGTGGGTGCGCGGCTCATTAAGTTAGAAACCACCATAGCCGGTTTACCCCACGCAGCGTTACCTGCAAAGTCAGGGCTTGCGATACGTTGCTCGTCGTGGTTTTCTAAAAAGTGCAGCATGTGCGCTTCAATGTCAGTAACTTGGCTTTGGGCTGCAAAAATAGTATTAGCAGCTTGCTTACCCTGCATTATGGCTTTTAGTGTGTCGTAAAAGCCTACTTTGTCATAAAGGTAGTCCATTTTACCTTGGTGAATATACGCACGGTACATTAGCGGGTTGTACACTTCAGCTAACAAAAAGGCGTCGCTTTTTTGCATTTTTATCGACGAATTTAAAAAACTCCAAAACTCTACAGGTACCATTTCGGCCATGTCGTACCTAAAGCCATCAACACCTTTATCTAACCAAAATAACGCTATGTCTCTAAATTTGTACCAGCTGTTAGGGAGCTCTTTATCTTGCCAAAACTCGTAGTGAGCACGGTAATCCTTGTCTTTATAGTCGTTAGGCAGCTGAGCAAAATCGTAGCTGCCATCTGGCTTTACACCGTAATTCACTTTTACTGTTTCGTACCAATCGTTTATGTCGGGTTTTGCTGCACGGGCACCATTACCTGTCCATTTAGCAGGTGTTTCATCAAAAAAGCCATCCGCAAGCGGGTGAGCCTTTCCCCCTAACACGGTATAAGTTGTAGAGGTAGGCACTTGAAATGACTGCCCAGGCACATAATAAAAGTTATTGTTTTTATCGTACGCTTTAGTCGTGTCGTCTTGTTCGCCAAAGTCTTTAACGCCTTTAGGCTTTCCAAGTGATTGATAATTACGGGCAACATGGTTGGGCACTATATCAATAACTACTTTCATGCCATGGTTATGTGTACGCTCAATAAGTGCGCTAAATTCATCCATGCGTTGAGTAACATTAACTGCTAAATCAGGGTTTACATCGTAATAGTCTTTAATAGCATACGGTGAGCCCGCCCTGCCTTTAACTACATCAGGGTCATCTTGAGAAATCCCATAATCAGTGTAATCCCCAACTAACGCGTGGTGTAGCACGCCGGTGTACCAAACATGTGTGGTACCCAACTCTTTTATACCTTTTAAAGCTGCGTCATTAAAATCGGCAAATTTGCCTACACCATTTTGCTCTTTAGTGCCCCATGGCATATTAGAAGTGTTGGTATTACCAAATAGACGGGTAAATACTTGGTATACAACAGGCTTGGTTAATTCGTTTTGTGTTTGTGCTGGCGCTTGTGGTTGCTCGGATTTGTTACTTTCTGAGCAACCCATAGCAATAAGTGCGCTACACAGTATTGCGGGTAGATAAACTGATTTTTTCATTGTGTGTCTTTTTGTCAGTATTTTTATAACTTTATACTAAAGATTAGTGCAGCAACCATACAGTTGCTGCATACGTATTCAGGTAAACTATTAAGGGGTATTTATAACTAATACCGTTGCACTCATTGCCGGTAAAGCCACTGTGTTACCTAGTAACTGTGTTTTGTTGGTAAATATGTTAAGCGCTTTAGCATTTTTTGGTATTACTTCCTGCATATATTCAATATTCTTCGTTAGCTCTTTTGTGTTTTTATTCATAAATACCAACACAGTTTGCTCGTCGCTAATACGTGCATAACTATACACACCTTGTTGAGGCGTAAAGTGTACTAATTTGCCTTTATCTAGCGCAGTGCTGTTTTTTCTAAAGTTAAGCAAGGTGCTAATTGTTTTGTGCATGTCTTTTTGCTGCAAGGTAAGCCCTTTACCTGTAAATGCATTACTCGTTTGGCCTTTAAATCCACCCGGAAAGTCTATTCTAATATCACCATGGTCTTTACTTGGGGTGTTATCTAATAAAACCTCCGTACCGTAATACATTTGTGCAATACCGCGCGTAGTTAAAAATAGCGTCATGGCCATTTTAGTTTTTGCAACATCTTGTCCAAGTTCGGTGTATACACGGCTCATATCGTGGTTATCAGCAAATACCATAATGTTATTGGTATCAGGGTATAAAAAGTCATTCGCCAACGACTCATAGACTTTAACCCAACCCGTATCCCAGCTTTCATCTTCATTTAGCGCTTGAATTACCGACTCTTGCAAAGAAAAGTCCATCACGCTTGGTAGGCTTGATGTATACCCATCTTGGTTATTTTTACCACGTTGCCAGTAAGAGGCAATTGCAGGGTTTGAGGTCCACTCTTCTCCTACAATATTAAAGTCTGGGTATTCTTGCATAATGGCTTTTGTCCAATCACTCAAAAATGCTTTATCTGAGTAAGAGTAGGTATCAACACGAATACCGCTTAAATCAGCGTACTCAATCCACCAAATAGCGTTTTGAATTAAATACTCGCTTAACAGTGGTTGGCGCTGATTTAAATCAGGCATGGTTTCTACAAACCAACCATCGTTAAACTGGCGTTTGTCGTACTCACTCGCGTGTGGGTCTTGTATAGTTTGGCGAGCATGGCTTGTAGCGTTTTTACCTTTTTTAAACTCACCATTAAAGTTAATCCAATCTTTGGTAGGTTTATCTTTAACCCATGTATGCTCTGAGCCAAAATGGTTTAATACCATATCCATTACAAGGCCTATGCCTTGCTCTTTTGCTTTTACCGAGAGCGTTTTATATAACTGATTTGAGCCCATACGTGGGTCAACTTTATAAAAGTCAGTAATTGCATAACCATGATAAGAGTAATCTGGCATGTTGTTTTCAAGTACTGGCGTTAACCAAAGCTGTGTAACGCCTAAATCGTTTAAATACGGTAATGCGTTTATAACCCCTTGTATATCACCACCGTGGCGCCCGCCCTTTATACTGGGATTGGCCGCTTCTAACATGTTAGGAACAGTATCGTTTTGCTCATCACCATTAGCAAAGCGATCTGGGTTGATTAAATAAAGGGTATCGTTAGATGTAAAGCCTTGGCGCTTTGCACTGTTTTTATCACGCGCAAGTAGTGGAAATTCGAAACTTTGGCTCGCTTCACTGCTATTAAATTTAAGCGTTCCAGCTTTAGCGGCGTCGGTAATGGTAATATTTAAAAATACATAATTTGGGTTATCTGTGCGCGTTACTTTATTTAACTTAACACCATTGTATTTAGCTAATTTAATTTGCTCGTTTGCAATATTTTGCTCATGCACCATGATGTTAATTGTGTTTTTATTCATGCCTACCCACCAATTGGCAGGTTCGACGTCAAGTGCATAGCTAATGGTTGGTAAGGTGCACGCACTTACAAGTAAAAGTTTATTTAAAAATCGCATCATTAGGCCTTTTTAATTTTTGCTAAAAAATCTTTATGAGTAGGTAATTGTTCTACCGTTGAAGTAATAAGAGTTTTTAATGTAGAAAATAAATCGTTAAGTTGTTCACTGCTTAATGAGTCAACAATACTATTGTAATCATCGGGAATAAGTCCTTGGCCTATAAACACTTGCTGCCAGGCAACTTCTGCAAATAGTTCGTCGTTTTCACGTACTACTTTTCCTGTGTGTTTAAATAAATTGAGTTTATGATCTAATGAATCGGGAATTTCCATTTGCTTACACTGGCGCCAAAACGCCGAGTCTTCTCGCTCTGTTAGTTTGTAATGCAAAATAATAAAATCGCGTATGTGCTCAATTTCTGTCACGCTTTGCTTATTAAACTCTGCAACTAACGCATCGCTAATACCATAATGCGGAAACAGCTTTATTAAACGGGTCACTGCACTTTGAATTAAGTGAATACTGGTTGACTCTAATGGCTCTAAAAAGCCACTGGCGAGTCCAACCGAAACCACATTTTTATGCCACTGCTTTAACCGCCGTCCTGTTTTAAATTTTATAACGCGTGGCGCTGTAATTGGCTCAGCAGGTAAATTATTTAATAGTAACTGCGTGGCCGACTCATCAGATAAATATCGGCTACAGTAAACTAGCCCATTACCCACACGGTTTTGCAGCGGAATTTGCCATTGCCAACCTGCGCTATGCGCAATAGAGCGAGTATAAGGTTTTAGCGAATCAGCGCCTTGAGATTGAACAGCAACGGCGCTATCACATGGTAAATAATGAGACCAGTCCACAAAGTCTGTATTAAGTGTTTGCTCTATTAACAAAGCGCGCTGACCGGTACAGTCTATAAATAAATCCCCGTTAATTTGGGTGTCATTATCAAGTGTGAGGCTTGTAATATTGCCTGAGTGCGGACATTGATTAACCTGCTCTATTTTAGCGTCTATGTGTTTAACGCCACGCGAAGTAGCAAGCGTTTTTAAGTACTCTGCATAGCGAGTTGCATTAAAGTGATACGCATAACTCAAGCCAGGTAATTGCGTATTAGGTATGGTATTTAATGGTGCAAATTTAAGCTGTTGAGCGGCTTGGTAATTTAACGAAAAATCCCATAGGCTATCTTCAGAGCCGGTAATTTTCCCCTTTACCCAAAAATTGTAAAAATCGCAAAAAGGAAAGTCTTTTCCGAATGAGCCAAAAGCATGCATATAGCTATGAGAGGGAGTTTTCCAATTTTCGAACTCAATACCTAATTTAATAGATGCATTGGTGGCGTTTATAAAATCTTGCTCGTTTATACCCAGTGCGTTATTAAGTTGAATAATAGGCGGAATTGTTGCTTCACCAACGCCTATAGTGCCTATTGTGCTTGATTCAATGAGCGTTATGTCAATTACTTTGCCTAACACTTTATTAAGCAAAGCTGCAGCTATCCACCCTGCGGTGCCACCGCCTGCAATGACAACGTGTTTTATTGGTTTCATATTATTGTCCACGTTTAGCCCCGCAAAATGATTAGGTTTTACTGCGGATTGGTATTAGATAGAGTAGCTATAAAAAAGCCCTTGTAACACAAATTACAAGGGCTCCTACACACAATCTTTATTATAGCTTGTAGCTAAAGCCTAACAAGTAAGTACGACCGTAATCTTGGTAGTCGCGAACTTGTAGCGCGTTATCACCAGAAAGCGATGTAAACGGCTCTTCTGTTAAGTTTTGTACTTGGAACTGAATTGATAAACCTTCAAGGCTTTCAATACCAGCTTCAGAAAAGTCATAACCCGCTTGAACATCCCAAATTGTTTCACCTAGGATATCTACTTGCTCGGTGTTAAAACCTAAACCGTATACATCACCTTTAAAGGCACTACGCTTACGCATACTAGTACGTAATTGCACACCATTCATCTCGTAGTAAACCGTTAAGCTTTGAATTTTATCTGAAAGACCCGGTAGCTCGTACTCATTACCGTTTTGATCTTCAATATCAGACTCAATACCTGTATGGCTTGCAATTAAACCAAAGCCTTCAAGTGACGGGTGGAAAATTTTAAATGGTAACGCTAGAGATAGCTCGTAACCGTATAGGTCACCGCCGCCGCCATTTACTTTACCACTACCTGTGCCCTCTGATGTTGCAGGAATTTCACCTGTTGATGGATCTGCAACACCCGACATATCAATTTCGTATTTACCATCAAAAATCCACTGCGTTAAGTCTTTATAGAAAAATGCAGCAGAGAAGTAACCTTCATCACTAAAGTAGTTTTCGTACGTTAAATCGTAACCAGTTGCTTCTTTTGGCTCTAAATTAGGATTACCACCGGATACAGACCAGTAGTTACCATTTTCATCCTGTGTAGTATTGTAAGATGCGTCAATAGATGCATTCATTTCGTCTAAACGTGCACGAGAGATTGTTTTAGCCGCACCAAAGCGAACTGTTTGTTGCTCATCAATCGCAAGTGATAAGTTTAAGCTTGGTAATACGTGTGAGTAATCGTGGCTAATATTGGTAGGTGATGCCACCACAATATCATCAACAGTGTTAAATGCATTACCCTGCGATGACTGGTCGGTATGAACATAACGTACACCCACATTACCTGTAAGTGCTAAGCCGCTTACTTCGGCATTAATATTAGCCTGTGCAAATACTGAGGTAATTTCTTCTTTTACCGTCCACGATTTTGTTAAATGGCTCGTATTCGTTAAGCTTTCATCTAACAAGCTGTAGTAACCGTCATTTACTAACCCATTAACATCGTAAGCAATCATGTCACCCATGCCAATAAAGCCTAGGTCAACGCTACCCATGCGATATTGCTCTGGCACAGCTAGCATGCCAGGATTATCAAGCGAAAAGCCAGATAACGTCATAAAGAAACCTTGCGAATCTTTTGTTTTTTCACGCTCTTTATAAGACATACCAAACTCAATTGAGCTGAAGTATTCGTTTTCTAATACTTTAGATGCAGCTAGCTTTAACGTAGACAGCTCATCTTCAATCGTTGGTGCATTTATGAATCCATCCTGTGCCTGATCTTTATAACCAGAAATGTCATTTCCATCAGCATCAATTAAACCATATTGATTATTTAAGGCCTTACTTGCGCCCCACGATAAAGGACCGCCTAATTGAATAAGGCTGTAATCACTATAATCTAAGTCATGAGTAAACGTAGCACCTGTATTACTACCATTAAAGGTGTAACCTAAATTATCTGCAACACCACGTGAATCACCGCGCCCTGTACCTGAGTAACTTTCAAGGCTCCACACTTTACGATCTACATGCGAGTAACTTGCATCAAATTCAACTGACCATGAATCGTCAATATCGTATTTAGTATTAAAACCAAACGCGGTTAATTCTGCTTCACGCTCTTCGTAGTCATTACGAACAACAACTCGTTGACCTTCGGTAACGGCACTCGTAATAAAACCAGATTCCTCATCTATTACGAATGAGTCTTCGTCCCGTGCACCTTGCCCCCATGCAAATGGAATTTCGATACCACGTAAGATTTTTTCATCTGTAAAATCTACATATAATGCATCAAACGTCATATTTAGTTTGTCAGTCGGTGCAGCTTCTAGTACGAGCATGGCTGAATCACGTTCAAGTGTCGATGAACGTACAAATGGTTTTGCACCACCTAAAATTGAATATGTTTGGCCACCTACTTCTCTTTCGGGGTAGCCCCAAGCGTTCCAACGTTTTTCTTGGTTTGGTGAGCTCATTGAAGTTAAGGCAAATGCAACACCTATGGTGTCATCAGCAAACTGATCGATGTATGAAATAGTGCCGCGGTAACCATCGTCGTTACCGTCTGGGTTTAGTTTATCAAAGCTGGTTTGCTCGTATTGGCCATTAACTTGAAATACACGCTCGCCTTTACTTAAAGGACGCACGGTTTGCATGTTAATAACACCGGCAATACCTTCTGCTTCGATACTTGCGTTTGGTGTTTTATATACCGTAACGCCGCTCATAATTTCTGATGGGTAAAGGTCAAACTCTACGCCGCGGTTATCACCAATAGATACCTGTTCACGGCCGTTAAACGTAGTACCACTTTCGTTTTCACCAAAACCACGAATTGATACTCTGCTTGCGCGACCATCTAAACGCTGCGCTGTTAAACCAGGTAAGCGTGCAATAGACTCAGCAATTGATGAGTCAGGTAGTTTACCTATATCTTCTGCAGAGATAGATTCTACAACCTGTGTAGAAAAGCGTTTTGTGTTGATAGATTCAACAACACTGCCACGAAAGCCTTTTACTTCGATAACCTCAACGTCATCATTTTTAACTGTATCTTCTTGCGCTGCTACAGAGGTAAAGCTTGCTAAACCTGCAGTTGCTAATGCCAAAGTTAATATACTTGGTTTGAACATAGACATGATGTTTTTCCCGTTACCCATATTGTGATACTCGCTTCTTTATTTGAGTGATAGTCAAACAGGCGAGCTAATTTTGTTGTCAGCATCAATATTAACGCTCGAATTATTTTATTAACAACTTTATGCATACGTATTCAAGACCATGCAATGTAATATAAATTAACAGTTGGTTCACAAAATAAAAGCTAAGCTATTGATTTTAAATTTATTATTATGGTGCAACATGATTGTTAATGAGTCTTATAAAAATACATATGTTCGCACTATGAATTACCCATGATACAGCGTGTAAATAGCGTTAAATAAAGCAATTTTTAATATTTACATAAGTTATTTTAATAATTTAATGTTTTATGAAATTGGTAAGACCATTCATCACTTTCACCAATACCGTGCAAGCCTTTTAAAATAAGCACCAAAACAGACCGCACTATTTTATTCATAAGTAAAAAGCATGATTGGTAAAGCTAGCAATAAAAAAACAGCACCTTAAATACACCTCTTTAAAAGCGCATTTAAGTAAGTAAATTAGCTGCATACGTATGCAGGCTTTTTACAGAATAGTCCCCTTCACGTATGCTTTTTGAAAATTTAGCGATTGTTTCAATCGAACTAATAACAATATAAATACTGTGTGGAACGACGGAGAAAAGCATGGCCCAACAGCAGTGGTATAAAGGTGCGGTTATTTATCAGGTTTACCCGCGAAGCTTTCAAGACAGCAATAACGATGGTATTGGTGATCTTAAAGGGATAATTAATCGCATTGATTACATTAAAAGCCTTGGTGTTGATGCTATTTGGATCTCTCCATTTTTCAAATCACCTATGAAAGATTTTGGTTACGATATTAGCGATTATCGCGACATAGACCCTATTTTTGGTGACTTGAACGACTTTGATGAGTTAATAGATCAGGCACATAAGCGCGACATCAAAATTATAATTGACCAAGTATTAAGTCATACATCAGACCAACATCAATGGTTTTTAGATAGTCGTGAAAACCAAAATAATGATAAATCAGATTGGTACGTTTGGGCTGACTCTAAAGAAGATGGTACAGCGCCTAATAACTGGTTATCTATATTTGGTGGCGGCGCTTGGCAATGGGAACCTCGTCGTGGTCAGTACTATTTACATAACTTTTTAACCGAACAGCCTGATTTAAACTTTCATAACCCAGAAGTAAGAAAAGCAGTACTTGATAACGTGGAGTTTTGGCTTAAAAAAGGGGTTGATGGATTTAGGCTAGATGCAATTAATTTTTGCTACCACGATGCACAACTGCGCGATAATCCAGCTAAACCTAAAGATAAACGCCAAGGCCGTGGTTTTAGTGAAGACAACCCGTATGCCTTTCAGTATCACTATTATAATAACACTCAGCCAGAAAATATTGAGTTTATGCAAGACATACGCACATTACTTAATAAGTACCCTGGCACTGTATCGTTAGGTGAAATTTCATCAGAAGATTCATTGGCTACAATGGCAGAGTACACTCAAGGTGGTGACAAACTACACATGGGTTACAGCTTTGAACTACTTACTGATGACTATTCAAGTAAATACATTAGAGAAACTGTACAAACACTTGAGCAGCGTATGCTCGAGGGCTGGCCGTGTTGGGCGTTTAGTAACCACGATGTAGAGCGTGTAGCAAGTCGTTGGAGCCAAAACGGTGAAATAGACCCTGCTCAGTGTAAAATGCTTACAGCTCTCCTTGCTTCATTACGAGGCAGTGTATGCATGTATCAAGGTGAGGAACTAGGTTTAGGTGAAGCGTCTGTATCATTTGAAGACTTACAAGACCCGTATGGCATTACTTTCTGGCCAAACTTTAAAGGTCGTGATGGCTGCAGAACACCGATGCCGTGGGAGAACAATGGCTCAAAACATGCAGGTTTTAGTAATGCAAAACCTTGGTTACCTGTAGATAACGCGCACACTCAAAGTGCTGTATCTGTTCAGGATAAAGATTCAGAATCTATACTTAATGCCTACCGTGAGTTTATGGCATGGCGTAAAGAGCATGCTGGGTTATTAGAAGGCAACATAGAGTTTATTGATACTGCTGAGCCAATTCTTGCCTTTTACAGAACGTTAAACGAGCAAACAATGATGTGTGTGTTTAATTTAGCTGGCACAAATCAAACGTTTGAGCTGAGTAAAACAGTGACTGAAGCGCATGATTCACTATCTCATTGTAATGCCACTTTAGAGGGTAATACGTTAAGCATAAGCGGTTTTGGGTGCTATTTTGCTTTTGTAAATTAATAAAGCCCTAACATATTTTAAAAGCCCGATTTTATCGGGCTTTTTTGTGCGCTTAAATCTTGGGGCCACTTTTGTCGGTATGAGACGAAATAGCTGCCACCAAAGCACTAACTTAACCTTTTTAATGTGATTGTGTTTTACTATTTAAATAATCAGTGAGCGCAAATAATACGCCTGAGCTTACAAAAGTAATATGAATAATCACCTTCCAAAATAACTCATCACTTGAGTGAATATTTGAATTAATAAATACCTTTAAAAGCTCAACCGCAGATATGGCTACAATAGCGCTAATGAGTTTCATTTTTAAACCAGAGAAACCAACCTTCCCCATCCATGAAGGCCTATCTTCATGGCCCTCAATATTGAGCTTTGAGACAAAATTTTCATAGCCGCTAAAAATAATAATTAAAAGCAAACCTGCTAATAAGGCTGTATCAACCAGCGTAAGTATACCAACGAGTAATTCTTGATTTGTTGCGCTAAAGGTTGCAATGCCCATTAAATAAAGTTGTTTAAAAAACTTTATAAGTAATAGTATTACTGCAAACAATAAGCCTACAAAAAACGGCGCGAGTAACCAACGCCCTGCAAATATAAACGATTCTAACCCTTGCTCCACCTTGTGTACTTTACGAGGTGCGTGAGGGATATTTGATTGCTGATCAGCCATTCATTTTACTTTTTATAAAAAAAGCGACCTTAGCTTATAAATTATTACAACACAAATACTTATAATATAATTTAAGCGTAATTTTCTCATCTTCACGATAAAAATTTTTCGTTATCTTTTATTTCGTTTTCGATTAAAAATCAACTTACCAACAGAATTGTTCTGGATTGGGCACTACTGATTTGTACTTTAATTTAGACTAGTTAAATCAGTCATCACACCATTTATTTAGGAATAAACGAATGAAAAAAGCATTGTTAGCATTAATCGTAGCTCCACTATTTGCAGTATCTGCGACTTACGCGGTAGCAGACGATACGCCAACAGCTTCAGCCGAAATGATAAAAGAGTACACAGAAATGTGTGTTAACTGGGCTAAAGATGATGACGTAAGCAATGAAGAGATAAATGCCTACGTATTAAGATGCGTAAATGATGAGCTTGAATCTGAAGGTTATAAAAAAGTATCTTCTGTTAAGATTTAATACCAATACACCTAGTTGAATGTACTGCTAATAAAGCCGTTGCGAAAACATTTGATACCAATTCGCTTAATTAATTGATTTATTTTGAGGCTAGAAAAACGTGTTGATAGCTAGGCAAAAAATTCGCTATTTAGTTGTTCTAAGTGAGAATTTTTTAACACAGATAGCGACACGTTTAGCCCCGCAGAATGATTAAGTATTATTGCAGGTTGGTATAACTAGGTACAAAAAAACCGGAATGACACAAGCTGTGCATGCCGGTTTTTCTATGTGCTATAAAAAGGTAAATAAGTAACTAAATACTTATTAATCTTCTTTTTTAACTTTAGGCTTTGCTTTTGCTTTAGCTGGTGCTTTTTTAGCAGCCGCTTTCTTTTTAGGCGCAGCTTTTTTCTTCGCTTCTTCTACCCATTTACCCGCTTCATAATGAGCAGTCCAGCCAGTTGCTTTACCGTCTACTTCAGTCATTACATACTGAGATTTATTTTTACGGCTATAACGCACAACGGCAAGATTACCATCAGGGTCTTTAACTGGGGCATCTGCTAAGTAATAAAACTTAGGTGAAATACGATCTCTAAAGCGTTTTAACTCTTCTACCTTAGGTGCGCGTGTTTCACGTGATTTAGGGAACGTATTAGCAGCTAAAAATATACCTGCTGCACCATCACGCAGTACAAAGTATGCATCAGACTTTTCACATTCAAGCTCAGTAATATGAACAGGATCTTCTTTAGGTGGCGCTGCTTCCCCATTTTTGAGTAACTTACGAGTATTTTTACACTCTTCGTTATTACAGCCAAAGTACTTACCAAAACGACCTGATTTAAGCTCCATGTCAGAACCACATTTATCACACTCGATAATGGGCCCATCGTAACCTTTAATCTTAAAAGTGCCCTCTTCAACTATATGCCCTTTACATGCAGGGTTGTTACCACAGACATGCAGTTTTCGAGTTTCATCGATAAGGTATGAATCCATTGCCGTTTCACAAATTGGGCAACGCTTCATTTGCATTAGCTTTTCAGTTTCTTCATCCTCTACATCAGCAGCAACAGCTTCATCACCCGACACTAAATTCATCGTTGTAGTACAACGCTCTTTAGGCGGTAAGCTATAACCTGTACACCCTAAGAACACACCCGTTGATGCTGTTCGAATCCCCATTTTTCTGCCACATGTAGGACAGTCAATATCGGTTTCAACCATTTGATTAAGGCGCATACCACCTTGCTCAGGTTCATCTTTAGCTATGTTTAACTGAGTAGAAAAATCAGCATAAAATTTATCAAGTACTTGTGTCCAAACACGTTCGCCTTCGGCGATGTCATCTAAACGACCTTCCATTTTTGCTGTAAAATCAAAATTCATTAAATCAGTGAAGTTTTCAACTAAACGGTCGGTAACTATTTCACCCATTTTTTCAGCAAAGAAACGACGGTTTTCTACGCGTACATAACCACGATCTTGTATCGTTGAAATAATTGATGCATACGTAGATGGTCGACCAATACCACGTTTTTCAAGCTCTTTTACTAGGCTTGCTTCACTAAAACGCGCTGGCGGCTTAGTAAAGTGTTGCTTAGGGTCAAGCTCAATTAAACTAAGTACTTCGCCTTCTTTAACAGCTGGTAATGATTGATCTTCTTCATTCTTTTTGCGTACTGCCGGCTGTACTTTTGTCCAACCATCAAAGCGAAGCACTCGCCCTTTAGCTTTAAGTTGAAAATCGTTAGCTGCAACAGTCAGTGTTGTTAAGTCGTATTCTGCAGGTACCATTTGGCACGCTACAAATTGGCGCCAAATTAGCTCATAAAGCTTTTTAGCATCCGCATCTACACCTTCTACATGCCCAGAAAGCACACTTACACTCGAAGGTCGAATTGCCTCATGCGCTTCTTGTGCATTACCTTTTGAACTGTAATTAATTGGATCTTTTGGTAAATATTTATCACCAAACTCTTGTGTTACATATTCGCGGCACATTTCAACAGCATCTTTAGATAGATTAGTTGAGTCGGTACGCATATAGGTAATGTAACCACCTTCATACAAGCGCTGAGCAAGCATCATGGTCTTTTTAACACCATACCCTAAACGAGTACTTGCAGCCTGTTGCATAGTTGAAGTAATAAAAGGAGCACTTGGGCGACTCTTACTTGGTTTTTCCTCAACACTTATTACTTTATATTCGGCATTCTCAAGGCTTTTAACTGCTTCTGTAGCCTGTGCTTCATTCACAGGCTTAAATGGCTTACCTGCTTGTTTGGCTACTTCTAAACGTAACTCTGATTCAGCGTTTTTAACATCAGCATGAATATCCCAAAATTCTTCTGGAATAAATGCTTTAATTTCACGCTCGCGCTCTACAAGTAAACGAACTGCAACTGACTGTACTCGACCCGCTGAAAGCCCACGTGCGACTTTTGCCCACAACAAAGGCGAAACCATAAAGCCTACAACACGGTCTAAAAAGCGACGTGTTTGCTGAGCGTAAACCATATCGGTATTTAACTCACCAGGGGTTTCGAAAGCTTGTTGAATCGCATTTTTAGTAATTTCGTTAAAAACTACACGCTTATACTTTTCAGGTTCTCCACCAATAATTTCTTGAAGGTGCCAAGCAATTGCCTCCCCTTCTCTATCCAAATCCGTTGCGAGGTATATTTGGTCTGCATTTTCAGCCAATTTTTGTAATTCTTGAACAACTTTTTCTTTACCTGGCAATATTTCGTAATGAGGTTTCCATCCTTTTTCAGGATCGATACCCATACGCGCAACTAAATTTGTGTAATCTCGTTGCTGTTTATACGCTGCTTTTTCTTCTGGTTCCATTTTGCGTACTTCTGCTGGCGTTTTAGTTGCCGGCACTTTAGCTTTGCTCGAACCTGAAGTAGGTAAGTCTCGTACATGTCCGATACTGGACTTTACGATAAAATCATTACCTAAATATTTATTAATTGTTTTAGCCTTAGCAGGTGACTCTACAATTACTAGCGATTTGCCCATAGTTGCCTATTTCTAACCAAATATTTAAAATGTGTTTGCCGGTATAAACGGCGCGAATATTTATAGGTATATCTACAAACACTAATTGTTACAAGCTTTTAATACAAACTTTTCTGTATTTACTGAATAAACGAACAATTTTTGCTGTTAAATTAAACAAACAGGTGTTTTTAGATTATTTGATGTGGAATATATAGAACACAACGAAAAATGCCAACCGAAAGGTTGGCATTTTTTATTTAAAACGATTATAAATCGTCGGTTACGTTAATTGAAAGTGTCGTTTCTAACCCTGATGGTGCTTCTGCACTGATAGTTAAAAAACCACTAAATTGCTCATTACCGCCATCCAAATCCTCACGCGTAATACCAAACGATAACCCTACCGGTACAATACTTGTTGTATTAGGGTAAGTATAACTATCGGTTCCTATCAAAATACCATTATCTGTTGAAATAGAAATGGTTGTCTCAGCCGGCATTGGGTTGTTATAAATATCCGCAATAAATACCGTAAGACTTAAACTAGACGTACCTATTGCAGTTTGTGTTAAGTCTATTGAATCAACCTGACACATTAACTGACTGGTTGCATCGTTTTGTGAACGACGAACTAACGGGCTTGTAGGATCACTATTCACACGCACTTCAGATGCACTAGCACCTACAATAGCCGAGCAATCGTCAGCATAGGTTACTAATCTAAAGAATGCCGTATCGCCTGACATTACAATCTCTTGGTTTTGGAACACATTAACCATTTGGCGGCTACATATTCCTGCGATTTCATCTTCTTCACGACACAATAAGCCGTTGTATAAACCGTTTTGTGTAGTCCAAGCGCCATTACCATCAAAATCTACAAATTCTTCAAACTCATCGCCGGTTGAATTATCACGTGAACATGGGTCGGTACCATCATTACAATCTTTACCGCCATAAGTGCCATCTTCGTTATTATCAATAAATGCTTCTGGAATATCGAATAAATCATCAAAGAAGTCTTCACTATCAAAATAACCATTGCCATTTAAATCTGAGAAGGTCTCTTCACCAATTGCATATGCATGAACTGTAGCGCGCCCACCAAGTGGTAAATCTACCGTTAGGTCGTTATTTAAAATACCTAATGGACAAGGTAATCCACCATCACATTTTTGAGTAATGCTATTTTCGTACATTGAATCAGTAAATGGTCGTGGGTTACTACTGGTCCACGTTACACTACATGTACCGCTTGTTGTTACACAGCTAGGTTCTATTACTCCGCCCTCTGTAATAAATGTTACCGCAGTACCATCTGGAACAGGGTTATTAAAATGATCAGCTAGGCGAGCGTTAACCGCAACTGTATTACCATCCACATTCAAAGCATGAGGGTTGAAAATAGAACGCGATAATGAAAAGCTATTTTGATCAGCAATACCTGTACTGACAACAAGAATATCTGAAGGAGCCGTTACAATAACAGTACTCCCATCAACGTCTTCTTCACTTGATGCAATTACACGTACTGGTGTAGCAATAGAGCCTGAAAGAACTGACGTTGTAACTTCACCGCTGGCATTAGTAATCGCGCTGGCGGTACCTAATGTTATTCCACCTACAGACGTAGAAAGTTCAAAGTTAACAGTTCTTGATGCCAAATCGTTTCCATTTGAATCAACAAGTTTAAAAGTTACTTCTGATATCTCAGTTCTATCAGCACCACCAGTACCTTTTAGAGCAATCACAGGTTCAGTAACTTCTACAAACTGTAAAAAACCAATATTTGCTGGCGATACATTAATAGTTGTATTTGCAGAAACTGTATCACCACCAGTAATAACTGTTGCTGTAATTATATCACCACCAACACAGGTTAATGGGCGATAAGTTGAGCGTGCAAATCCACCAATACTAGTAACTGTTTCGTCAATTAATGCCTGTCCTGAACTCACACAACCAGACGAAAACTCAACCGTTAACGGTGTAGTGTATAATTCACCATCTTTAGAGATTTCTATAGATATTAATGCTGTTGCACCTGCGGCTAAAAGCTCATCAGCAGCAATTGAGCTTGAAATAGCAATTTCTATATCTACAGCAGCAATTTGAAATGCCTTTGTTAAATTACTATCAAGTACTGAAACTGTAATTTCGCCAGCACCTACATCTTGCCCTGGTACAATATCTAACAGTGCAATGCCATTAGCATCGGTAATAGCGGTACCAGTTGATGGGGTAATAGTACCAATAGTAGTTGTGGCTGTTACCAATGTTTGCGTAAGTGGTGTAGTAGAGTCTTCGTTTGTAACCTCTATATAAAGAATAGCGGTTGAGTCGCCCGAAATACTTGTGACTGCTTCACACGAGCTTGCATCTCTTACTGACTTAAAGTTTGCAGGGCAATTTTCTAAAATTGAAAAACTAATATCAGCAGTGCTTTGATCAGGATTTACAGCATCACCTCGAGTGTAAAAACCTAACGTTTGTTCAACTCCTTCATATTGTGCTGTTATTTCACCGGCACCTTCAACAGTCCCAGAGGTTAAATTAAGTGAAGCCACGCCACTTTCGTTTGTTAACGCTGTGCCAATACTTGGAATCAAATTACCTAACGTAGAAGAAAAATTAACAACAGCGCCGTCAACTTCAACCCCATCGCCATCTAAAATTGTTGCTTTTATAACACCACTGTCTGTAGCACTTATGGTACTAATTTCTGCAAGTGTTGTTGAAGATGTAAGACTTAAACTAATTGAAAAATCTAATGACTCACCTTGAACTGGCGCGTCGCCTTCGGTAGTAAAAGTATATGCATCAGAGCTAAATACTGTGTTTTCGTTATCAGTGTAAGTAGCAACTATTGAACCTGCACCAGCTTCTGTTCCAGCTAAAAGGCTGATAGTTGCAATGCCTTGGTCGTTCGTTAATGCAGTACCATTTGTTGGATTAATTGTACCTAAACCTGTTAGTACAAATTCAACTAACTTAAAAGCGGCTGGCTCATCATCAATTAATAGCACAACCTGGGCCGTAACTGGGTTTTCATAATCAACACTTCTAGCTGACTCACCTGATGAGTTGACTATAGTAACTTCTAACTGAGGGTCTGTTGACTGGGCACCATCTGATTCAAAAGCAAATGTATCAGTGTAACTAACACTGTCGATTGTGTAAGTTGCTGTTACTTCCCCTGCACCTGCATTTTCACCAGCCGTTAGCTCAATGGTCGCTATACCGTCTGATTGTGTGAGAGCTGTACCCGTAGTTGGGTTTAGCTCACCTATTGTATCAGCCAAGGTAAAGGTTATTCGTTCACCAGCAACTGCATCCCCGTCTTCATCTTCAAGTGTAGCTTTTAGCTGGAGAGGTGCTGCAGCTGTAACGGTATTAGATTCCGTATCACTTGATTGCAGGTAACCTTTTAAGCTCACAGTGTATGTGGACGTCTCGGTTGTTGTATCATCGTCATCACCGATGGTGCCATCTTTTTCAAGTGACCCACCGCCACCACAGGCTGTGAGTAAAAAACTAAGCAATAAAATGCCGAGCAGTCGCATTAAAGGCATGAACCTCTCCCTAGCGTTGTTATTATATGTAAAATTAATTTTCACTTAATATTAACCTATAACTTAGTCTAAAATCTCAGTTTTTTATTACTTTTTCGCGCAAAATAATTTTAAATAAATACTAATTTTTTCTGTAGTAAATATTTCCTTGCTGGTAGTCTATGGCAAATTTATAAAATGTAGATCAGGGAATATGTCAAAAATCCGTTCAATGAGTTTAACCACTCGCATCATGATTGGTATGGCGCTTGGGGTTGCAGTAGGTTTTATATTTCAGGCTATATTAGCTGGTGAAGACGATTATCTAATACCACTTGGGTTATTCTCTTTGCCAATTAAAGCCTTTTTCGTAGATGGTATTTTTCATGTTGGTGGCCAAATATTCATAGCCAGCTTAAAAATGTTAGTTGTACCACTTGTATTTGTATCGCTTGTTTGTGGTACGTGTAGTTTAAGTGATCCTAAAAAATTAGGTCGTTTAGGTGGAAAATCTATTGGCTTATATTTACTAACCACTGCGGTTGCAATTACGGTTGCTATTACTCTTGCTTTATTATTCAGCCCAGGTGAAGGGATTAGCCTTCCATCGAATGCAACTTACGATGCTAAAGAAGCACCGACCCTTGCCCGTGTAATTATAGATATGTTCCCTACTAACCCGTTTGAAGCAATGGCTAAAGGTAATATGCTTCAGGTCATAGTGTTTGCACTATTATTTGGTGTAGCAATGGCATTAAGTGGTAAAACTGGCAAGCGTGTAGCAAGTGTTTTTGAAGACTTAAATACAGTTATTTTAAAACTTGTAACATTACTAATGAATATTGCACCTTACGGTGTATTTTTCTTAATGGCTAAATTATTTACAACTATCGAGCTTAACTTAATTGTTAGTTTAGCCAAGTATTTTGGTGTTGTTGTATTGGCATTATTATTACACGCGCTTGTAAATTACACGGTACTACTTAAAGTGCTTACAGGCTTAAACCCACTTATTTTCTTAGCAAAAATGAAGCACACCTGTTTATTTGCATTTAGTACCTCAAGCTCTAGCGCAACTATGCCTATCACGCTTGAAACAGCAACAAAAAAACTAGGTGCAAACAACTCAGTGGCGTCGTTTACCATACCGCTAGGCGCTACTATCAACATGGATGGCACCGCTATTATGCAGGGTGTAGCTACTGTATTTATTGCTCAAGTGTTTAGTGTTGATTTAACTATTTCTGATTATTTAATGGTTATATTAACGGCAACACTTGCCTCTGTAGGAACTGCAGGCGTACCCGGTGTTGGTTTAATTATGCTAGCAATGGTGCTTAACCAAGTAGGACTTCCTGTTGAAGGGATTGCAATAATTATCGGCGTAGACCGCTTACTTGATATGACACGCACTGCGGTTAACGTTACCGGTGATTGTATGGTTACCTGTGTGGTTGCTAAATCAGAAGGCGAGCTTGATGAGAGCATTTTCAACGACCCAAATGCTGCCAAAGACTTAGAAGATTATCATAAGTCTATCGACTCATAATACTGAGAAATATAGTTATAAAAAAACCTTGATGTTTTGCATCAAGGTTTTTTTTATTTTTAATAATTAGGGATTCATTGACTTAAATTTTGAAAGTAAGCTGACCCCTACCTTATTTACACCACTGCTTAATCCAAGTGCTAGTTTATCACTTAGCCCCTTTTTAACTTTATATTTTACTTTATATATTTGACGCTCAGATTGCTGCTCTAATAAAGCATCATCACTGGTTTTAATAACATCTATCAAGCCTTTATCAATTGCTTGCGTTGCAAACCAATGCTCACCTGTAGCCACTAAATCAATATTTAGGCTTGGGCGCTGCGTGCTTACAAAGGTTTTAAATAAACCATGAGTTTCTTCAATTTCGTCACGAAACTTTTCACGTGCTTTATCTGTGTTTTCGCCAAATAATGTGAGTGTGCGTTTAAACTCACCTGCTGTAATTTGTTCAAAGTCTACGTCGTTTTTCTTTAATATTTTATTAAAGTTAGGAATTTGTGCAATCACCCCAATCGAACCTACAATTGCAAATGGCGCTGCAAGTATTTCATCAGCTACACAAGCCATCATATAACCGCCGCTTGCTGCTACTTTATCAATTGCTACACTTAAAGGAATACCCGCGCTTTTAATTCTCTGTAACTGAGATGCTGCAAGCCCATAGCCATGAACAACCCCACCACCACTTTCTAAACGCACTAATACTTTATCTGTTTTAGGATCTGCAATCGAAATAATAGCAGTCACTTCCTCTCGTAAACTTTCTACTTCGTGCGCATCCATACTACCCGTAAAATCGACTACATATAAACGAGGCTTTGGTTCATCACTGACTGATTTTTTACTCTGAGCTTTTAACTGCTTTTGATGCGCTTTTAACTCTTTTTTAGACAATGTATTGTGCAAAAAACTTTCTTTGAGCTCGTTAAGTTTTTCAGATACATCTTCAATTTCAATCTCACCTTTTTTCGATTTTGGCTTAACGGCGGATGCAACTATAAGCATTAACACAACGGCAATTGCGATAACAAATGTCACTGTTTTGGCAAAAAACAAACCGTATTCGTATAAAAATTCCAACTGGTTTCTCCATTTATAAATTTAAGCTAATTTATCATGCTTTTAACCAAAAAAAAGCCACTATACAGTGGCTTTTATAAGTTAACGTTTAAAGTAATAGATTAATCAGTAACAACTTCACTATTTGTTACTAATAACATACGACCACGTGTTGCTAAGTAAACAGCAACTTGCATTTGCATTTCTGCATTTGCTGCCGCGCTCCCTTCTACAGTAGCCGCCTCTGCAGCATCTTGAGCAGGCGTTAATATAGAACCGTGGTGCCCTTTAGTAAATTTAACTAAGTAGCTTGCTGGTGTTTCACTCAACGCTTGAGTTGTGCTTACAGTCTCTAGCCCCATAAAAGTGGCCAGTGGAATTGTGCCCGAAATAGGGTTATTTGCAGCCATTGGTGGTATCACTTGATCAGGCTTATTATCTGCGCCATCACCTACAACAACATTTGTATAAACAGGTGTACCTAAAGCTTGTACCGCTGCCGCATAATTTGTTGGGTCGCCGCTATCAAGGGCTGTTTGTGCAGCAAATGCAAACTGAGTAAACACACCTTGAATATTAGTAAGCTTGCTTGTTTCACCAGCTGTAGTTAAAGAAGCTACATACTCGTTATAACCACACGTTAAATATGCTTCTGTATCTGGTAACACGACTCCACAGTTAGACACTGCATCAGCCTGTAAATATGCGTTAAACTCATCTGCCTCTGTTGTGCCAGCTTGAGATAACACTGAACCTTGAATAAATGGACCAAATGCTGCCGACTCAAGTAAGAAGCTAGCAATACCGCCACCGCCACTCGCAAGTGCTACTGTGTTTACATTAAATAATGGATCAACCGTTGGCGCTAATGGATTATTTGCTTGTGAAATAAATGCAGGAGCGACAATAGAGCCTAATGAATGACCAATGTAAGTGACGTCTTGTGCGTTAATCGTTGCATCATTTATAAAGTTTAACCCTAAACGTAAACCTAATAAATCAGCTGAAGATTGACGTAAACTATCACGCGCAACAAGCAATGAACTTAAATTCATGTAACTAAGCACAGAGCCCGTTGTTGCATTAAAGTCGTCTGTTCCATCATCATCAACATCAACTCCACGCTCACCATGGCGAGGGTGATCTATTGCTGCTGTAGCAAATCCTTGAATTGATAGTTGCGCGGTCAGTGCTAACATGCTTTCTTTATCTGTAGTTATGCCATGTTGCATAATGACTACTGGCCAGCCACTTTCAGGCATTTCAATTGCATCTAACTGAAGTTGTGCGCGTATACCGTTTATAACGGGTAAAATTGGTTTAGTTATTTGTACTGGCACATCAGCCATGCTTTGAACTTTAGGGATAGAATTATACTTAGTTAAGTGTCGAGTAGAATCCAAACCTAAATCACGAAGTTGGCCATCGCTTAAAGCTGAACAGAGCGCATCATTCTCACTCACAGGCTCTGTAGGAAACGATTCCCCAACTGCTGCTTTATACCCCAAAATAGCAACGGCGTTATCACACATACCTTGCCAGTATGTATCGTTTAAATCGCTTATTTCTGTTCCTGTTGGTGTTCCTAAATACATAGGTAATGTAATGTTACCTTTTAAATACTGAACACCAGAAAAAGCAGCTGATACTGTAACACCAGCTGCTGCAAAAACTTGCTGAACATTCACTACATCTTGCTCAGGTACATTAACCATTGGTGTTGGCAATGCATCATTTTGCAAACTAGCTGCAAGTAAATTTTTAATAGTACCAAGTACTGGCCCTGCTGATTGAATCGTCATCGCAGAAGAAAAGATAATATCTTCTTTGGTAATATCGCCTGAGCTTACAACCACGTTTTCGTAGCTATTTACAGCGCCTTGTAACCCAAGTTGAGCATCGGTAATAAGCGGAGCTTCTTCACTTACAGAAGCGTAAGTAGAAGAAGGTTGAATAGGACGTCCTAACGAATCTTTAAGCCCTGTAGTTAAAACATTTATGTAAGAGCTACCTGGTGTAAATGGTTTAAGCGGTATAACAGCGACTCCATCACCAGAGGCTTGAGTTATAAAATCTACACCAAATGTAAGTTCACCTACTAATTTACAGGCTGTACCAGCGGTAACTACAGAACATTCTGCATCCGTTAGACTTGCGCCCATCACAACTTCAAAAATTCTGAGCGTACCAGGACTTGCAGCAGATGTTTCATCAAGCGAAACACCGCTTGGAAACGTTAAATCAATTTTATAGGGTACTTGTGAAGACCAACCATCTAAAGCACCCAGAGCAAGTTGAGGGTCTGAATAAGCAGCGCGAGAAATAGATATGTTGTCATCATCTAATTCCCCAGGAATATTAAGTGTGCCGTCTTGAGTACCGCTCATTAATAAATCATTAGGAACTGATAAAATTCCATTTGCAGGATCGAAAGTAACCGTTGCATTTGGAACTATAGTTGCTGTGTCGTTCTTAACGTCTTCTAACGTTTCTCCGCCGCCACAACCTGCTAATGCAGCTGTAACAGAGAATGAGAGTAGCATTTTTTTCATATTGTTGGCTCCGCACATATCTTATTTTTATAGTGTGTTTTTTCAGTGTGTTAAAGTTAAAATAATGTAACCAGTTTATTAATGAGACATTAGACCAGTTAAACTTAACGTAAAGTTTCTATTTTCGCCACCTAAATTTACAATAAATTCGATTACTTCACGTTTTGCTATGTTAAAATCATAAAAATTTTATTAATTGGTAATTTTATGCACACTTATCAAGCAGCTGAAAACGCACTGCAAGACAAAGTTATTTTGATCACTGGCGCAGGCGATGGTATTGGCCGAGTAGCCGCAATAAACTATGCTAAACACGGCGCAACAGTAATTTTATTAGGAAAAACAACTAATAAACTTGAGTGTGTTTACGATGAAATAGTAAATGCTGGTTACCCACAGCCCGCTATTGTACCGATGGATTTAAAAGGGGCGACTAAGCAAAACTATCGTGATTTAGCAGCCACTATAGAAAGCCAATTTGGCCGCCTTGATGGGTTACTTAATAATGCCGGAATTTTAGGATCTCTTGGCCCGTTAGAGCATTTTTGTTCATCTACTTTTGAAAACATAATGAAAGTAAATGTAACGGCACAAGCAATGATCACTAAAGCGCTTTTCCCTGTACTACGTAAATCAAAAAGTGCATCAGTCGTTTTCACATCATCAGGTGTCGGACGAAAAGGCCGTGAATTTTGGGGACCATATGCTATTTCTAAATTTGCTGTAGAAGGCATGATGCAAACATGGGCGTGTGAAGTAGGTAAAACGTCTATTCGTGTAAATTGCATAAATCCAGGTGCAACCAGGACGTCTATGCGTGCTGCAGCCTATCCAGGTGAAGACAGAGACAAACTTGCCACGCCTGAGGATTTAATGCCAACCTACTTATACTTAATGAGTGATGACTCAGCATCTGTAAATGGCGAATCACTTGATGCGCAACAGAAAAAATAAAATACACATCAATCATAAAAAAGCCGCATAAATTGCGGCTTTTTTGTCTGTAAATATCGAGTAATTACTTACGTTTAGTTTGCTTAACACGTTGATTGTGCTTTTTTACCGCTTTGCGTATTTGATTGATTTTAGCGCGCTTATCTTTACGCTTTTCAGGCATAACCGAAAGTTTAGTCTGTGTTTCACGACCAAGCTTAACTGTTTTACGTAAATAGTTAACTGTTTCAAGGTCTAACTCATTCCAGCCACCTTGAGGTACACGCTTATCAAGTTCTAATTTACCGTAACGAATACGAATAAGGCGAGATACTTCAACATCTTGAGACTGCCATAAACGACGAACTTCGCGGTTACGCCCTTCATTAAGTGTAACGTTAAACCAGCGGTTAATACCTTCGCCGCCCATTGGTTTTACGCTTAAAAACTTAGCGGGACCATCTTCTAGTTCAACACCACGAGTAAGATTTTTAACTGTTTCATTCGTTACTTCACCAAATACTCGAGCTGAGTATTCACGCTCTACTTCGTAGCTTGGGTGCATTAAACGATTTGCAAGCTCGCCGTCATTGGTAAATAACATTAGGCCTGCAGTATTAATATCCAATCGTCCAACTGCAATCCAGCGTTCACCGTCAATACGAGGTAAGCGGTCAAATACAGTACGACGGCCTTCAGGATCTTTACGTGTACTTAACTCACCTTCTGGTTTGTTGTACATAATTACACGACAGATACGATCTGCTTTTTCTTCAATTTTTACAGTATGACCGTCAACACGAATTAAATCGGTTTCTTCAACACGGTCGCCTAACTTAGCTACTTTACCATTTACACTAACGCGGTTAGCATCAATGTATTTTTCCATTTCACGGCGTGAGCCTACGCCTGCACGGGCTAAGACTTTTTGTAACTTTTCACCTTGTATACTCATTCGGATGGTTCTCTCACAGAAGGATCGCTCATTAACTGATTAATTTTGCTTTGCTGATCTGATGGCAAAGCAGGTAAATTCTCTAAACCTGTTAACGAAAAATAATCTAAAAATTGCTTAGTAGTTGCATATAATGCCGGTTTACCCGGCACTTCTTTATGCCCTACCACTTTAACCCACTCACGCTCGAGAAGGGTTTTTATAATTGTTGAGCCGGTAGTAACGCCTCTTACTTGCTCTATTTCACCACGTGTTATTGGTTGCCTGTAGGCTATTAACGACAACGTTTCTAAAAGCGCGCGCGAATACTTAGGCGCTCGTTCTTGCCATAAATTGCTCAGCCAAGGGCTTAAGCTACTACAAGCCTCAAACCGATAACCGCTGCCAACTTCTACAAGGCGTATACCTCGTGTCTGAAAGTGGCTTTCTATAGCTTCAATTGCAGCGTTAATTCTTGCCATTGATATAGCTAAATCAGCAAGTACTGTGTCTTTTAAATGGCGCTTACTAACTGGTTTGTCTGCGACAAATATAGTCGCTTCAATGATCTCAATTAATTGCTCATCACTAATTCGACGACCTGCCATAATTTTGCTCAGCCTTTTAAAATACACAGCCATCTATTATGACAGAACATCATAAAAGGTGGAAAATATATCTGCCTTTTATCTAAATTAAATGCACAAAAAAGCCAGCAATTAATGCTGGCTGTTTTTATTAACTAATTTAGGTAATATTAGCTGTGTCTTAATACCTTAAGAGCATCATCTTCAGCTACCGCTTTACCGTATTTTTTAATATAACCTTTAAACTCACCTTTGCTGATGCGCTTATCGTTATTACCATCCATGTATCCAAAATGGTTCGAAATATCATCATCGTCAGCTTCTTCTACTGAAATATAACCATTTTTATCGTTATCTAAGCTTCTAAAATCATTTTCGATTTTATCAAACTTTGCTATTTTAGCTTTAAATGCTGACTCACTAACTTCACTGTCAGTGGCTACCTTACCGGTATTTAATTGCATGTAAGCGTTAAATTCTTTACGACTGATTTCATTATCCATGTTGGTATCAATATTTGAAAAATGGCCCCAGATGCTGTCATCATCTGCTTCTACTTTTGAAATATAACCATCACTGTCGTTATCTAAGCTTGCAAAATCGCTATCGATTTTTTCTAAACCTTGGTTTGATGCACAAGCCGCTAAGCTCAAAGATGCTAAAATAGTTGTTGCTAGTGTTAACTTTTTCATAAGACGTATCCTTGTAGTTAGTAAATGTCACTTTAACTAATACAAGTCCGATGCCAATATAAATAACACTCTAACTATCAATTGGTTAGTGGTTTTTAGCTTATTTTATATACTCTAATCAATTACTTAGCTTTGCAATGATTGCAGCCTATCTTGTAATTTTTGCAAAAAAATACCCGGTTAAAACCAGGCATTTTCTAAAAGATAATTTTTAGCTTAAAATTAAATTGCAGCGTTTTGGTAACGCTTAACAAACTCAGTTACGTTTTGACCATTACATTTTAAAGAGTTTAAGTTACCAATCTTTTGACGTACTGGTGCTAAACCTTTTTTAAGTGCAGTCATACATAACTGTGTTTCTTGGTGTGCATCTTTAGCAAATACTTCTACTTTATCTACTGATGAAGTACTTGCCGTCGCTTTTTTAGCGATATCACGAATGTCTTCACCGTTACACAAAATACTCTTAGAAAAACGAGATAAATAAACGCCATGTTGCGCAGCTTCTTTACGGGCAACGCTAAAGCCTTCGTTAGCACTTAATACACATAATTTAGACTCAAGTTTGTTGTCTTGGCTGAAGTAAGTGTTGCTTTGTGCACAAACAGTTGCAGATGCAAATAAAGCGGTAGCTAAAAGTAGTTGTGTTTTCATGAGAGATCCTATTTGAACGAGCTAAACAAGTAATTTTTGCGCATTATATATTCAAAATAGTTAATATCAATTGAATTTTTTATTTATTTAATTAATTAATAATGCATTTACAATGTTTAAACTTTAGCCATCATTTGATCAACATTTGTGCAGCTATTAACTCAATTCAGTCATGTTATGTACGCGTATTTACTGATACAATTTATGCCACTAAATAGAACCAATTTTAAGGTAAATTTTATGAAAGTGATTTCTTTCAATATCAATGGTCTGCGTGCCCGCCTTCATCAATTACAAGCAATAATAGATAAACATCAACCAGACGTTATTGGCTTGCAAGAAATTAAAGTTCATGACGAAGCATTCCCATTAGAAGATGTTCAAAAAATGGGATACCACGTTTATTTTCACGGTCAAAAAGCACATTACGGTGTAGCTATGTTATGCAAAAAAGAACCTAAATCGGTCTTAAAAGGGTTTGCAACAGATACTGATGAATCACAAAAACGTATGATAAGCGTAACCGTTGAACAAGATAATGGCCGCGACCTAACCGTTATGAATGGTTATTTCCCACAAGGCGATAACATTAATCACGAAACTAAATTTCCTTATAAACGCCAGTTTTACAAAGATTTAATGACCCACCTTGAAACTAACCACACACCAGAGCAAGACGTAATTGTAATGGGCGACATAAACATCTCCCCTACCGACCTAGATATTGGCATTGGTGATGCAAACGCTAAGCGCTGGTTAAAAACAGGTAAATGTTCTTTCCAACCAGAAGAGCGTGAGTGGTTAGCAACATTATTAAATTGGGGCTTTACAGATACCTTTAGAGAGCAAAATCCCGAAACAAACGATCAATATTCATGGTTTGATTACCGCTCTAAAGGGTTTGTTGATAACCGAGGCCTTCGTATCGACGTAGTACTTGCTACTAAAGACCTTGCAGCACGCTGCATAGATACAGGTATTGATTACGAGTTACGCGGTATTGAAAAACCATCGGATCACGCACCTATTTGGTCTACATTTAAATAGTTTTGATGATTAGTCTTACTTTACAAGGGCTACTTTGGGCCCTTGTTATTATTATCGCTTTACTAAGCTTTGATAAAAAAACATATAAAGCACTTTATACAACACCCGCACGTCAAACGGGTGTGCTTGCATGCGCTATAGTATTTTCTGTGCTTTGGCGTATAAAAGCCGGTATTTTAACAGGCCTCGATTTACACATTTTAGGTGTTACGGCAGCGACCTTAGTTTTAGGGTGGCGATCAGCTATTTTAAGCTCTGTGCTAGCCAGTGCATTATTGACTGCCGTTGGTCAAATCGAGCTTAATCTGTTACCCATGCAAATACTTATTGGCGCCTTTGTACCTATATTATTGAGCTACCTTGGCTTTTTAATCAGTTACCAATATTTACCCCGCCATTTTTTTGTTTATATATTTGTTTGTGCATTTATAACAGCTGGGTTTATTGCCTGTATAAAAATAAGCTTAGGTGCATTATTTTATCTGGCAATAGGTCAATACAATTGGCAAGAACTGGCTGATAACTACGTTTATTTGAGTGCTATAATTTGGTTTCCTGAAGCAATGCTCAATGGTATGGCTATTACCATTATGATCACTTACCGCCCACACTGGGTTAAAACTTTTTACGATAAGGACTACCTAGACTCATGAGTCTACAATATCAATGCCCACTGTGTAACCAAACACTTATAAAAACAGACTCTACGCTTCGTTGTACTAATAATCATAGTTTTGATTTTGCAAAAGAAGGTTATGTTAACTTGCTGCCAGTACAGCAAAAAAATTCGAAGCAACCGGGCGATTCTCTAGAAATGGTGCAAGCTAGACGTGCATTTTTAGAAACTGGTCATTACAGTTTTTTACAGCAAAGCCTTAGTAATACAATTAGCAATATAAGCGCTAATACTGTTGTAGATTTAGGTTGTGGTGAAGGGTTTTATACTCAAGCCATAGCAAATAAAACGAACGCGCAGGTATACGGCGTTGATATTTCAAAGTCTGCGGTTAAATATGCCGCTAAGCGTTACCCTAACTGCCATTTTAGCGTGGCTTCTATAAGCCAAGCCCCGTTTAAAAATGAATTTGCTGATGTACTTGTTAGTGTTTTTGCTCCTTTATTTGAGCTAGAGCTAGCGCGCCTAGCAAATGAAAACACAACCTTAGTAGTAGTAAGCCCTGGGCCTTGGCATTTAAAAGAACTCAAATCGTACATTTATTCAAATATAAATGAACACACAGAAATAACAACACCAAAAGGCTTTGATAAATCAGCACAATCGCTTTTAACTGAAACCGTTACACTCGGTGTAACCGACATTAAAAACTTGATTATGATGACGCCATTCGCGTGGAAATTTAGACCCGAGCACTGGACAGCGCTCGAGGAAAAAGGTGAGCACAAGGTCACCTTATCGTTTTACATAACTCAGTTTATTAAAACTGCTCTTTAGTGAACGCCCTATCCATTTTTTCAAACATATCTTTAAGTAAGCTAGCAAGCTCCATGTAACGGGGCTTGTTTTCACTAAGTTGAACTTGATAACCGTTTTCTACCATTTTTGTATAAAGCTCGGTGTACCATTTTTGCATTGCGGGCTCTAAAGGTGTTTGTGCTCGTTTACCTAGCCAAAATATACCTTGTAGAGGCAGTGATATAAAAAATAATGCGCTAGCAATTGCTTGTGGTAAAAAGTCAGGGCCTAAGTAGTTAAGCTGAAAAAACAAAGTAAGCATAGCTAAAATTGGCATCACAGTTATAGCTAATTCAGTTGCTTTTATTACCCTAAATTCTAAAAATAAAGGTGCCAGCTCTTTGCGCATAGGCCAGTTTTTAGCATACAAACGGCCCGTTTGTAGTTGTGACATCACACTTTTTTGCATCATGACTCCTCACAGATACTGCTTTTAAATTCAAGTTCAATATTGGCTATTTCCAAAGTGTAACACAAAATAAGGGAGTTACACTTTATCGGTAAAAACACTTAATTTAGCTGCTAAATCAGCCAAAACACTAAACTAAATTGCTGAACTAAGTTAAAATAGGCAGTGCTAAATTAAACTTTTAGCCATTATCAGCTCAAGTGTAACGCCCAATACTTAACGCTCACTTACTAATTTGTTTATGGAAATTAAATCTATGCCAACAACCTCCCCTAAGTCACAACATGTTTTAGTACTAAATTGTGGTAGCTCTAGCTTAAAGTTTGCCATTATTGATGCAAACGATGGACACGAAATAATTTCGGGCCTAGCTGAGCGCTTAGGTGCTGACGCGCCGTCTATTAAATACAAATACAATGGCGCTAAAACAGTAATTGAGCTGGGTGCAAACCAAGCACATGCTGAGGCTATAAATACGCTTGTAACCTTAATAAAAGATCACAACCTTGATGAGTACTTAATTGCTGTAGGTCATCGGGTTGTTCATGGTGGTGAGCACTTTACGAAATCAGTTTTAATTGATGATGCTGTAATTGAAGGTATTACTAAAGCATCATCTTTAGCACCTTTGCATGGCCATGCTAACTTGTTAGGTATTTCTTCAGCGCAAAATTCATTTAAAGGCTTACCGCAAGTAGCCGTATTTGATACCGCTTTTCATCAAACTATGGATGAAGTTGCCTACTTGTATGCATTACCTTATAAGCTTTATACCGACTACGGTGTAAGACGTTACGGCATGCATGGTACAAGCCATTATTACGTTGCAGGCCAAACAGCTAAGTTACTAAACCAGCCTATTGAGCAAAGTAATTTTATTAGCGCTCACCTAGGTAATGGTTGCTCTGTTTGCGCAATTAAAGACGGGAAAAGCGTTGATACAAGCATGGGCTTAACACCGCTGGCAGGCATAGTTATGGGTACTCGTAGTGGTGATATTGACCCAGGTTTATTTAATTTTTTAACTACCCAGCTAGATTACAACGCAAAACAAATTGATAACTTATTAAACCAAGAAAGTGGCCTTTTAGGTATCAGTGAGCTTTCTAATGATTGCCGTACAATAGAAGAAGCCGCAGTTGCAGGACATAAAAAAGCACAATTGGCGCTTGATATTTTTTGTTATCGTTTAGCTAAACAAATTGCAGCTTACATGGTGCCATTACAACGCCTAGATGCACTTATTTTTACCGGCGGTATTGGTGAAAACTCCGATATTATTCGTGCAAATGTAATCAAACAGCTTGGCTACTTAGGCCTTAATTGTGACGAGCAAGCAAACTTAAACGCTCGCTTTGGCACGCAAGGTATTATTAGCACATCAGATAAAATACCAAAAGCAGTAGTAATGCCTACTAACGAAGAATGGGTTATTGCCCTAGATGCCGCAAACATTGTGAAGGAGTTGTAATTATGGCACGTCGTATTATGCTTATCCCGGTGTCTACAGGCGTTGGCTTAACCTCTGTTTCTGTTGGATTAGTGCGCGCTTTAGAGCAAAAAACGGTTAAAGTTAACTTTTTTAAACCAATAGCACAGCCTCGCTCAGGCGAAACTGGGCCAGAAAAATCAACGCAAATAGTTACTCAGGGCTCACCTATTAATCCGCCTACTCCCTTTGCATTGGATTACGCCGAACAAATGATCGGTGATGGCCGTGGTGACGACCTTCTTGAAGAAATTGTTGAGCGATTTGAAAGTAAAATTAACGATGATGAAGTTGCTATTATTGAAGGTATGGTTCCTACCCGTAGGCAACCTTATGCTGGGCGCGTAAACCGCGAAATAGCGCAAACACTCGGTGCCGACATTGTTTTTGTACTTACCCCCGGCAACTACAATATTACGCAAATAGAAGATCGTCTTGAAATCGCAGCGGGTAACTACGGCGGTATTGACCACCCACGTGTTCTTGGCTGTATTTTTAATAAAGTAAATGCCCCTCTTGATGAAGAAGGCCGCGCACGTGCGGATTTAGTCGACGCCTACAAACCTGAAGAATTAGATAACGAGCTAAACCGCTTAGCTTCTTTACCTATTTTTAGAAAAAACCCGTTTATGTTACTTGGTGCCATCCCGTGGGACTTTGACTTAGTTGCACCACGCGTTAAAGATTTAAGTGCGTATTTAAAAGCGACCATTATTAACGAAGGTGACATGCTACATCGTCGCCTGCGTCGTATTACATTTTGTGCCCGAACTGTGTCAAATATTTTGAATCACTTTACTCCCGGTGCATTACTAGTAACACCTGGCGACCGCTCAGATATACTTGTTGCTGCATGTTTATCAGCCATGAATGGCACTAAAATTGGCGCAATATTGCTAACCGGTGGCTTTGAACCTGAAGCGCGCATAATGGCACTGTGTGAACAAGCTATGCAAACGGGTTTACCAATACTTGCAACCGAAGCCGATACATGGCGTACATCCCTACTGCTTCATAATTTTAATATGGAAGTACCTAGCGATGATGACCAGCGTATTGAAAAAGTAAAAGATCATAATGCACAGTTTATCGATTCGGACTGGTTAGATACGCTCGTTAAAAGTGTCGGTAAAACACGTAAGCTGTCACCACCAGCATTTCGTTACTTATTAACAGATAAAGCCCGTAAAGCAGGTAAAACAGTCGTACTGCCTGAAGGTAACGAGCCACGCACAATTAAAGCCGCCGCTATTTGTGGCCAGCGTGGTATAGCTAAAACTATATTACTAGGTGATCGCGATGAAATTATGCGTACTGCAGAGCAACAAGGGATAGAGTTAAACGAGCACGTAAGCATTGTAGAACCTAAAAGCATTATTAACGACTACATTGAACCTATGGTAGAAATACGTAAAGGTAAGGGTTTAACAGCCGTTGTGGCGCAAGAGCAACTGCAAGATAACGTTGTGCTGGGTACTATGATGCTAGAGCAAGGTAAAGTAGATGGCTTAGTATCGGGTGCAGTAAACACCACTGCTAATACTATTCGCCCGCCACTTCAGCTCATTAAAACAGCCCCTGGGTCATCGCTCGTATCTTCTGTATTTTTTATGCTACTGCCTGATCAAGTTCTTGTATATGGCGACTGTGCAATAAACCCAGATCCAAATGCAGAGCAACTTGCTGATATAGCAATTCAATCAGCCGACTCAGCTGCCGCGTTTGGAATAGAGCCGCGTGTAGCAATGATAAGTTACAGTACAGGTACATCTGGTACTGGTGCCGATGTAGAAAAAGTACGTGAGGCTACCAAAATAGCGCAGCAAAAACGCCCTGATTTAATTATTGATGGCCCCCTTCAGTACGACGCCGCAATTATGGAAAATGTTGCTCTTAAAAAAGCGCCAAATAGCCCAGTTGCAGGTAAAGCAACCGTATTTATATTCCCCGACCTAAATACCGGTAACACAACCTATAAAGCCGTACAACGTAGTGCCGATTTAATAAGTATCGGCCCTATGCTACAAGGTATGCGTAAACCGGTTAACGATTTAAGCCGCGGCGCATTAGTTGACGATATTGTATACACTATTGCATTAACGGCTATTCAGGCTGCCCAAGCAGAAGCTTTAATTACGCAATAATCTAAACGTGTGCTTTTTATAGCCTAGCTATTATTTATTTAATAATTAATAAGTTAGGCTATTTATACCTACCAATTCCCATACTTATCCACAGAAATTGTGGGTAAGTTTTTAATCTTTATTAAAGCCTGCCTACAAACCGCTACTTTAGTCACTGATACACCTTTAATTTAAATCCAATAATCTATACTATAAAGCTATCAATATGGCTGTATCGCAGGCGTTTAATGTCAAAACAAACATTACAATTACACAGCACGCTTTTATCTATTCATAGTTTAAACGTTGATGCCAACATACCTTCGGCACTGTTAAAACAGCCTTTATTTTTTATTTCTAAAACTCACGATGAACTATCGATTGTTTGCCCTAGTGAATTTGAAATCCAAAGCTTAGATACAGAGCCTGACTGGCAAGCACTAGAAGTGGTTGGCCCATTAGGCTTTTCGCTCACAGGTATAATGGCTAATATATCAGGCGTGCTCGCCAGTGCTAAAGTTTCGATTTTTTCAATATCTACTTACGATACAGATTATATTTTGGTAAAAAAACAAACAGCCTCAAAAGCACTTAAAGCGTTAAAAAGTGATGGCTACAATGTGGTAGCAGATTAGCCAATGAAAGCACAGCAAATCGACTACTTAGCCGTTAATAAAACACCTAATAATGCAATTTCTATTATCAGCCCATTTACTGGTAAAGTAGCCATGATTGATAACCATCCCGAACCGTTTTTTAAATATGGTACGCTTGGCCCGGGCATTATGGTTAGCCTTAGCAGTCATAAAATTTTAGCCCCTTTCGATGGCACATTACTTCAAGTAAAAAACGCTGGTACTGAGTTTATTTTGCAGGCTAAAAATGGCCTAAAAGTGTTAATAAACTTAACTATTGCTGGCTCACAGCCTATTACTCATACCCATATAGCCCAGCTTAACGGTAGTGAAATACGTAAAGGTCAGCGCCTTGCGTATTTTGACCTGCGAAAGCTTGATACCCCCATGCTGGCAAGTTTAATATTACTCAACGGCCATACTTTAGGTACATTTCATTACTCGCATACGCATGTGAATGCGGGTGCAGATCCCCTATTAACTATTATCAAAAAGAAGTAGATTTATGATCACTCTATACGGCATAAGCAATTGCGACACGATAAAAAAAGCTAAAAAATACTTAGCAGATAATAATATTGAGTTTACTTTTCATGACTATCGAAAAGATGGCGTAAATACACAAATGGTCAACACGTTTGCAGACAAACTTGACTGGGAACAGCTAGTTAATAAACGCGGCACCACGTACCGCGCATTATCTGATGAGCAAAAACAAAGTCTGACTAAAGAGTCTGCAATAGAGCTACTTGTTGAGCAGCCAGCAATGATCAAACGCCCTGTACTTGTAAACAATAGTAGCTACCATTTAGGCTTTAAAGCTGCTCAATATGATGAGATTTTTAAATAATGACACACGATGTAATTGCACTTGCACAAGCACTTATTCAGCGTGAATCGGTAACACCTGAAGATGCTGGCTGCCAACAAATGATGAACGATCGCCTAAAGGCGGTTGGCTTTAATATTGAATCATTATTTTTTACTGATACGCTAAATACATGGGCACGTAAGGGCACTCAGTCACCGCATTTTTGCTTTGCAGGACATACCGATGTTGTACCTACAGGCCCAGCACAAAATTGGCAACATCCACCGTTTTCGGGTTTGGTACAAGATGGTTTGCTACATGGCCGTGGCGCTGCTGATATGAAAGGCTCTCTTGCTGCAATGCTCGTTGCAACAGAGCGTTTTGTTACTAAAAACCCTGATCACAAAGGCTCTATTTCGTTTTTAATTACCTCAGACGAAGAAGGTCCATTTATAAATGGCACAACTCGCGTAATAGATACATTAGAAGCGCGCGGTGAAAAAATCGACATGTGTCTAGTTGGTGAACCATCATCACGTGATGTATTAGGTGATGTAGTTAAAAACGGTCGCCGCGGCTCTCTAACTGGCTTTTTAAAAGTAAAAGGTATACAAGGCCATGTTGCCTACCCACACTTAGCACAAAACCCTATTCACTTATCATCTCAAGCCATTACTGAGCTTAGCCAAACAGTGTGGGATGAGGGTAATGAGTTTTTCCCAGCAACTAGCTTTCAAGTATCAAACATAAATGGGGGTACTGGTGCGGGTAATGTAATACCAGGTGAGCTTGAAATACAATTTAACTTTAGGTTTAGTACCGAAGTAACGCATGAGCAATTACAAGCACGAGTAAACGCAATATTACAAAAGCACAAATTAAACTACGAACTAAGCTGGATAGTGAATGGTCTGCCATTTATAACTGAGCACGGCCCGCTTGTGGATGCCACTGTTAGTGCTATTAAATCTGTTACAGGGCTTACTACCAACTTAGAAACCACCGGTGGGACATCTGATGGACGCTTTATAGCGCAAACAGGCGCAAAAGTTATTGAGCTTGGACCGCGTAACGCCACAATTCATAAAGTAGATGAATGTGTAAGTACAGATGACTTAATCGCACTTGCCGATATTTACGAACAAATCCTCGAAAACCTTTTAACATAATGGCCTTAAGCAACTTAATAGCCTGTGAGTGTATTACTGGGCAAAGTGATACACATTTAACTGATATTCAAAGCCATCGCTTACATAGCAAGATTATTGATGATTTTTTAGCGCTACAAAATGCAGCTAAAAATGCAGGTTTTGATTTAACAATTGCCTCAAGCTTTAGAGATTTTGATCGCCAATCGATGATTTGGAACAATAAATTTTCAGGTAGTCGCCCTGTTTATAATAAGCAGCAACAGCCCGTAGATTTAACCAAATTAACGGATATAAATAAGTGTATTGCTATAATGCGCTACTCTGCCCTGCCCGGCGCAAGTAGACATCATTTAGGCACCGACCTTGATATATTTGATAAAGCGGCAGTAAATGACGATTACAGATTACAGCTAACTCCAAATGAGTATGAGCAAGGCGGCCCATTCGCCCCTTTGAGCAATTGGCTTAACAATAACTTAGCTAAATTTGGTTTTTATCGCCCTTATAAACATGATTTAGACGGGGTTGCGCCTGAGCTTTGGCATATTAGCCATATTAAACAATCACAATTAATGGTTGATGTGCTTAGCGAGAAAATACTTTACGAGTGTATTAATAACAGTGAGTTACTTGGTAAGTCAGCTATTTTAGCCAACCTACCTGCGCTTTATAAACGTTTTATAAGTAACGTAAGCCCGCCATAATGCGGGTTTACTTAATCACTAGGCTTTGTGCTTATTTAATATAAAGACCAGCACAGCACCTAGTATTAGTGAGCTTGCTATTACAAATTCAACCGTTAATTGCTCAGACAAAAACAACACCCCAGCTACAGCTGCAAGTACCGGTACACATAATTGCACCACAGCGGCTTGTGTACTTTTAAGCAGCGGCATAGCTACATACCAAATACTATAACCAACACCTGATGCTATCGCACCTGACGCACATGCTAGTAAAACTCCTTCAATGCTCACCGTTTTTATATAGCTCATACCCACTAGCAATAAAATAGGCACAGCTACTAAACTTCTAATAAAATTAAACCCAGTAGTACGAAGCGGCGATACACATACTTTACCGCGTATGCTGTAAATACCCCACGCTACGCCACTTAATGCCATAAGGGATGCGCCTAAAACTGAAGGCACAGCGGCTGATGGCAGCATTAAATACACGAAACCACCCAACGCCACAATAAATGCTGCCCATTGCAATGCACTTAATTGCTCTTTTTGATAAATTCCCCAGCCAATCATCGTTAACTGCACCGCTGAGAATAAAATAAGTGCACCAGTGCCAGTATCAAGCTCTACGTACGCAATTGAAAAACTCAGCGCATAAACTAATAGGCTAATACTGCTTCGCCAGCTCCCTCTATCGTTTAAGATTTCACGGTTAAATGCACCTTTACGTTTTAAGTTGTAACTATAAACCCCCATTATAATCCCTAGGCAGGCAGCACCACTTAAAAGGCGAATTATTGTAAAGTTCCACGGGTCTATGTAACCTTGCGCGAGCGCCATACGGCAAAACAAAGAATTTGCGGCAAACGCAATTAAAGCAATAAGTGTATATAAAGTGGCTTTCAAAAAAATTCCTTAAAAACAAAAATAATAGCCTTATAAAAGCAATCGATTAATTTTATACATTAAACTCAGCAGGCTGATTCATTTAAACAGGATTAGCCTTGTGGTGCAAAGAGTGTATGTGCTTTTACAAAATTAGGTTACACATTTAAAACCTTGATACAAAACCGATAACCCTAGTAAGCAATACTAGGTATAACGTTATATTTTAATAAAATCTGTTTTACAGTAATTGTGCGACTCAACAAGAACAACTATCGACTAAAAAATTGATTTATGATTTTCTTGAAACAATATATTGAATATAAAAATTCACGTATTGTTCACCAACGTTACTCTACGATTTCTTACAATGTTTCGTACATATAACTAAAAAAAACATGTTAATGTGTGAAAGTAAATTTAGAGGAGTGCTCAGTGCGCCGCAGTATAATTTTAAGCTTTTGTTGTATTTTAAGTGGTTGTAGCACAATGGGTTTTAACGACCTATTTAACGACTACGCCACTCAAATGACACCTGTAAGACATGCGATCGAAAATAATAATCTCGAAGAAGCACAGTCGCTCATTGCTAAAAATAGCGCTATGCACAGCAGCTACTTACTTAACCAATTAGAACAAGCTCGTTTAAACGATTTAGCAAACGCACCATCAGATGCTCAAACCAAGTTTGAAAATGTGTATACGCAAATGCAAAATAAGCGAGAAGCTGCAAAAGTTCAGTTAAGTGCAGGGCTTGAGCAAAGTAATGCATTATTTACTAACGACTCAGCCATTACATATGTACCGCCCGCTTACGAAATGAGCATGTTACATAGTTTTAAAGCATTAAATTATGTTTATAAAAATGATATTGAAGGCGCACTTGTAGAAGTGCGTCGCGCTAACAAAGTTCAAGTAGATGCTTTAGCAGATAACCAAACAGACATAGACTCAACAGTAAAAGAAGCACAGCAACACTACCCAAGTATGAGTAACGTTACACGAGACGTTAAAAATGGCTTTCAAAATGCGTATACGTTTTACTTATCGGCTTTGCTTTACCAAAGCGCTAAACAATATGACGATGCTTATATAGATTACAAAAAAGCACTAGCTATACAACCAGATAACATTTATTTACAGCGTGATGTAATGCGCCTTGCTAAAAAACAAGGGTTTGATCAAGACTTAGCTGAATTTAAAAAGCGCTATAGCGATGCATCAAGCATATCTGCAAATCAAGGCGAGGTAGTTGTGCTATTTGAACAAGGCTTAGTGCCTAAACAAGATGAATTTAAATTACGCCTACCAATATATACATCCGGTGGCGATGCACGTTTTTATAGCCTTGCAATGCCAGTATATAAAGATAACGCCTACGTGCGTGGTGTAAATAATATCAACATAGACTCACAAAGTTTAGAGCTAAGCCCATTAGTACATATAGAAGCACTTGCAGCAAAAACATTAGAAGAACAAATACCTGCAAAAGTAGCGCGTCAAGTACTGCGCCTAGTCGCTAAAGAAAAAGTCAGAGCAGAGCTTGCCCGCAGCGCTGGTGATGTAGGAAATATACTGGCCAATATTTATAATTTAGCGTCTGAGCAAGCCGATACTCGCAGCTGGCTTACGCTTCCTAATCAAATAAGTGTAGCTCGCAGTAGCGTCAACGCAGGCGAGCACTTAGTTAATATAGGCAATCACCCGCCTATAAATTTTACCGTTAGTAAGCAAAGGTTAACGTTAATTTACCTAACCTCTATTAATAACTACTTCAACTACCATGTAGTTCAACTCTAGGAGTCATCATGAAATACATAGTGCCACTACTTGCAGTCTTAATGCTAAGTGCATGTGCAACCCAACCTGTTACATCAGGAATATCAGTTGAACAAAGCAAAAACAGTTTTAATGAGCAGTTGCGTGTTGATAACCCAGGTTTAGGTAATAAGCTGGCGATTACTGATGTAAAAACGCGTCAAACTAACCAGTTAACCGACGTGGTAGTCACACTTTCTAGCCAATATAAAAAGTCACAATATTTACAGTACCAATTTAATTGGTTTGATAAAGACGGTTTTATAATTAAAGGCAATCACTCGCCTTGGCAAGCACTTACCCTATTTGGTTTTGCAAAAACTCAATTACCGGGCTTAGCACCAAGCTCTGATGCGGTTACGTTTTCCTTAGCTGTTAGAGAAGTGTCTACCGAATCACAAGAATTTAAAGATTAGAGGAAACAACAATGATCAACACAAAATTTAAAACAGTATCTACTTATGCTTTAGTAGGTTTAAGCGCGTTAGTATTAAGCGGCTGTGCAAATAAAGCAGTTGTAAGTTACGGCGATGCACAAGCTGTAGAAACAACCGATATTAACTTTGGCTCTACCGATTTACAAAAAGTTGCCAGCCAAATGACCGACTCATTATTAAGTTCGCCGGTTGTTGGCACAATGACCGCTAACAAGCGCCCTGTTGTATTTGTAGAGCGTATTAAAAACAAAACCAGCGAGCACATTGATACAGAATCAATCACAGATTCAATCTCTACGCAAATGCTTCGCAGTGGTAAGTTTCGTTTTGTAGATATGACACGTGTTGAGTCAGTGCGTGAACAACTTAATTTTCAAAACGAAGACGCCCTTGTTAACCCAGCAACAGCCGTTGCCTTTGGTAAGCAAATTGGAGCGCAATACATGTTATACGGAAACTTATCGAGCATAGTTAAATCAAATGCAGACAAATCAGACGTATATTACAAATTTACAATGCGCTTAATGGATATGGAAAGCGGCCTTGTAGAATGGGCTGACGAAACTGAAATTCGTAAAACGAAAGAAAAATCGACATTTGGTTGGTAGTTACTAAGCCTTTACGGGCTAATAAGCCCGTACTTGCTACCAATAGGAGGTTATTATGAAAGCTATAACATTAGTAATGTGTGCTCTAATTACTATGAGCGCGCCAACTTTTGCCCAATATGAGCGAAATAAAGCTGTACCTGTTCAACAGGTTTTATTTGGTGATGTAAAATCGGTGCGTAATATTACCGAACAAGAACTCATACAAGATAAAAACAACGGTTGGAAAACCTTCGGCGGCGCTTTACTAGGTGGCGTAATAGGTAATCAGTTTGGTGGCGGAAGTGGGCGCACAGTGGCAACTATTTTAGGCTCAGTTATTGGCGGAAGTGTTGCACACAATAAGCAACAGCAAAGCCATTATCAGCAAAATAATTTTGTTGAACTGTTAATACAAGTCGAAAATGGCGACCAGTTTATGGTAGTTCAAGATCAAGACCAGTCAATGCGTTTTAGCAGAGGCGACAATGTGCGATTAGTCTATTTAAGTGATAACACCGTACGGGTAGATAAAGCGTACTAGTGTATATATTTATAAATAAAAAACGAGCTCTATTTGGCTCGTTTTTTATGCATTATAGTAGTTACACTTGTCGATAATCTCTAAAAAAACGCTTCATTTTAATCATTGCATCCGACAAGTCATCTTTGCTTGGTAAAAATACTAATCTAAAGTGATCAGGTTCAGGCCAATTAAATGCCCTACCGTGAACAAGTAATATTTTTTCGGCTTTTAGCAAATCGTACATCATTTTTTCATCGTCTTTAACGTTAAAATGGGCCGTATCTACTTTAGCAAATGCATACAATGCACCTTTGGGTTTTTTACAGCTAATACCTTCAATTGCATTTAAACCGCGCCAAGCAATATCTCTTTGCTCGTATAAACGCCCGCCTGGGTCTATTAGGCTATCAATTGATTGCACACCACCGAGCGCTTGCTGAATTGCGTATTGCGCAGGTACATTGGCACATAAACGCATAGATGAAAGTATTTCTAAGCCTTTTCGTAAATCATCCATAACCGAAGTACGTCCGCTTAAAACCATCCAGCCCATTCTAAGACCCGCTGCACGATACGTTTTAGCTAAGCCATTAAAAGTAATGATTGGTACATCATCGCAAAGTGACCCAATAGACGTATGCGTTATACCATCGTATAAAATTTTCTCGTAAATCTCATCACTTAACAGTAACAGCTTGTGCTCACGCGCAATGTCTATTAACTGCATAAGTAAATCGTCGCTATACACTGCACCCGTCGGATTATTAGGGTTAATTAGTACTAAGGCTTTAGTTTTAGATGTAATTTTACTTTTTATATCAGCAATATCCGGAAACCAATCTTGCTCTTCATCACACAAGTAATGCACTGGGTTACCACCAGATAACGTAACCGATGCAGTCCAAAGAGGATAGTCAGGTGCAGGAATAAGCACTTCGTCGCCATTATTTAATAGCGCTTGGGTGATCATTTGAATAAGCTCGCTTACGCCATTACCAATGTAAATGTTATCTACATCTAAGTTATGTAAACCACGTTGTTGGTAATGCTGATAAATAGCCACACGGGCTGAATAGAGGCCTTTAGAGTCACAGTAACCTTGGGCTGAATATAAGTTGCGGATAATGTCGCGGTGCATATCTTCTGGCATATCAAAGCCAAAGGCGGCCGGATTACCTATATTTAGTTTTAATACTTTTTGACCTTCGTCTTCCATTTTTTTAGCTTGCGCTAAAACCGGCCCACGAATGTCATAACATACACCTTCTAATTTGTGACTCTTTTTAATTTCAGACATTATTACCTCTTTAGGGCGTATTAGCTTTATAAATTAAATTTGTTCAACCTAGGGGCGATTTAATCGCGACGCGAGGTGTAACCTAGTGGGCTCGCTAACGGCTCCTGCGTTACCCTACTGGCTTACATTCATGTAAGAATAAGTAAAATTGAGTAACAAAGAGAAAATAGCCCCTAGGAAGACCCCTCTGGGCAATGCATGTTTGGAATTTATGTGTTGTTATCGTCGATTTATGTAGAAAAACCACACCGCATAGGCTCTGCCTAACCTAAAAACCAGACACTCGTTGCAAATTCAATCCCGGAAGATCAGCACGCCCTAGTGAGTATTTAGACTAACCTAGTAAAGGCGTAAAATGCTAGTCAATTTAGGTGCTTAATACTGAAATAAATTCACGTTTAAGCTGCATATTTTAACGAGACGCTAACCACTCATTTAATTTAACTTGAGAGCCTTTAACTTGCTCCATCAGATTATTTGAGGCATCGGTTGCTTGCGCTAAATCGTCAACAGTTAAGCTTTGCTCAATAATACGAGAAACTTCAGCAAGGCTCGATGCGCCAAACTGCGCAGCGTTAGACTTTAAACTGTGAGAGTGGCGAATAGCCGCTTCTTTATCTTGGCCAATAGTAGCCATAACGTCTGTACCTAAACGTTCAAATTCTGCACAGCAAAAATCAAGCGTATCCGGAAATTGTTCACCTAATAACGATTCCATACTTTCTAATGCAGATTCATCAATACTAATTTGTGTCATATTTTAAGCCCTTAAAAACAATCCGTGTTAAATCTATGTCAATACTATTACTCTATATTGATGCGTAAAAAAAACCAACTTAATTACCTTATAAATGTATAATTATGAGGATCATACTGGCAAAAAAGTTTATTAAATGGCACGCACACTTTGTAATAATTGTAATTTTTCACTTTCTACTTGTATTTGTAGTGCAGTTAAAGATGTAAATAACCAAGTAAACGTTATTATTCTACAACACCCCAGTGAAGAAAAAATAGCAAAAAATACCGCTAAATTACTTAATTTAAGCCTAAGTGGTTGCCAAATAATCAAAGGTGAAAATAATAACGACTTTGATATATTAAAAAGTCTGCCTTTAGAAACAACGGTTTTACTTTACCCTAATGAGCAGGCTATAAACTTAGATGATAAAGCTCAAAGCGCTGAGTTAAACAAAATCACTCATTTAATCGTGATAGATGGCACATGGAAAAAAGCCTACAAAATATTACAACTCACTACGTTATTAAATCAGTTTAAAACAATCAGCTTTAAGCAATTACCTAAAAGCCGCTACGCTATTCGAAAAGCCCCTAGAGCCGATAGCCTTTCAACACTTGAAGCCGTTGCTCATAGTTTGTTTTTAATAGAGCAGTTAAACCCTGCTCCACTTTATAATTTATTAGATGAATTAATACAAAAACAAACCCAACACATGCCTGAGCACGTAAAAGCACGTTACTTAGCTTAAATACGGCGGCAAAACTTTAATGCGTAATTACCCCAATAGATTAAAGCGAGGCTTTACTCGCCAAGGCCCAGACTATCGCTTTGACGACCAAGTTGATTTTAGCGATATAAGAAACACGTTTGGATTTAGATCTATGGTGGTTGGTAAATGGGTAACCAAAGAAGAGCGTTTTATTAGTGCTAATTTAATTTACGATGCCCTAGCGGACCTTGCACAAATACTCCATTTACCGCCTAAAGCGATAGGCCTTCGCGGTAAACTTAATTTTGCCTTTGGGCATGGCGGTCAAAAAGGCGTACAAGCGCATTATAACGCAGCTTCACAAACCCTTGCTTTAGCTAAAAATGCGGGCGGTGGCGCATTGGCTCACGAATGGTTTCATGCATTTGATCATCATATAAGCGAGCACTTATTTGCAACAAAACCTCGCTTTGGTTTTGCATCAAAATTATGGCTTTCAAATACGCCTAATTTATCGCACCCACTTAATAATGCGCTTAACGATTTTTACAAAAACGTATTTTTAGATTTTGATGGGGAAGATGCAAATGAATTTGTGCAAACTTGCATAAAACACGACCAAGCGCATAACATGAATTACATGAGTATGCCTGAGGAATTAGCAGCGCGCTGCTTTGAAGCCTGTATAGATGCTCACAGCACTATTCAAAATAGCTTTTTGGTTAGTGGCTTAAAAAGCAGTAATTTAATATACCCAAATGCTCAGCATGTTAATAAAGCAAATAAAGCGCTTAACCGTTATTTTGAATTACTGGGTTATGCGCTTCATAAAATAGACGAGTAATGTCTATATTAACTGGTTATTTATCGTCACTAATACGACTTGCTACCGCACTACTTTGATCTTTATATTTTGCATCTTTGCGAATATTGTATGGGTTTTCGCACGGGCCTGAGAGCATTTCAAAACTCATAGCACCAATTTTCATCATTGGGCGCAGTGCTAGTGGCAACTTACCTGAATTGTAAAACTCTAAAACAATATTACCACTCCAGCCTGGGTCGATTCTGTGTGCAGTTACATGCACCATTAAACCAAGTCGGGCAAGCGACGAACGCCCGTCTAACCAGCCTACTATATCAGCAGGTAATGTTACTTTTTCATATGTAATAGCCAGAGCAAGCTCGCCAGGGTGCAAAAAGAAAGCTTCGCCATCGGCAAGCTCAATCTCTTCACTCATTATTGATTCCATGGCTTTATTTAACTGATCTTTAGGGCCGCTTAAATCCACGAATGCTGCATTATGTGCATTAAAGGTTCTAAACTTATTCCCTAAGCGTAAGTCAGCTGTTACACCAGAAATCATTTCGCTCGTTGGCGCAGGCTCAATAACAATACGGCCATCGTTTAAGTATTCTTTAATATGTGTGTCTGAAAGTCTCATTTTTATTAATCTTCTGTAATCACAATTTCAATCGCATTGTGATGCTGTTGATAGTAAAGCGTGCTGGCCATTAGCCTCGCTGCTGCGCTGTATGTTTTACTTATTGCGGCGCTGTTATCACTTGCAATAAGTTTGCCCTGCTCAGAGTATTCTCGAATATCTATCGCAAGTGGAATATGGCTTAATATTGGAACGCCATGTTTGTGGGCGAGCTTTTCTGCGCCGTCTTTGCCAAATACATGGTTTGCTTCACCACAGTGAGTACAAATGTAATGGCTCATATTTTCAATTAAACCAAGCACAGGTACGTTTACTTTATTAAACATGGCGATGCCCTTTTGCGCATCGGCCAGAGCTAAATCTTGTGGAGTAGTAACTATAACGGTGCCACTTGCGGGTACTTTTTGGCTCATAGTCAGTTGTATATCACCGGTACCTGGCGGCATATCTACAATTAGATAATCAAGCTCGCCCCAATCGGTTTCGTTTAATAATTGATTTAGCGCGCCCGATGCCATTGGCCCTCGCCATACTGTTGCGTCATCACTTGGCACTAAAAAACCAATTGACTGGGCTTTAATACCGTTGGCATCAAATGGCTGTAGTAGTTTGTTATCTTTGGTTTGTGGCTCTGCGCCCACGAGTCCTAAAAGCATAGGAATAGATGGCCCATAGATATCAGCGTCTAAAATCCCTACTTTTGCGCCTTCATTTTTAAGCGCACCCGCTAAATTTACCGCGGTGGTAGATTTACCCACACCACCTTTACCCGAGGCAATAAGCACAATGTGTTTAATGGCTTTAAATTTGGCAGGCTCTTTAATGTTAACCACAGATTCAATGATCACAGGCACGCTTAAGCTTTCACTTACATGCTGCTGAACATGTGGCATTTCTGATTGCGCTGCAAATGGCAGTGTCAATTTAATAAGTATTGATTTATCGTCGTTTTGAGAAATAGAATCAATGAAGCTCTCATCAATTCCTACGGCAAAAGCCGCACTACGATACGCCGCTAAGGCAGTAATAATCGGTTGTTTTTGCACCGATTTAGAAGAGAATAGTTTCGACAGTCCAAACATAGCAATTAAATAGCGTTTCTTTGATGAAAAGTGCCACGGAATTATGTAACATTCAGGGCATTAACACCAGTCAATTAACAAAAATCCATAAGCTGTGCGCACTCTTGCCCTCTAGCTTGTAGATAAATTACTGATAATCTCCATTTTCACTATTAAAATGATGAGTTATCCTCAATTCGGAATGATTATGACGCAGCGAAAGATCCTGATTACCAGCGCATTACCTTATGCTAATGGCCCTACTCACTTAGGCCATTTATTGGAATACATTCAAACTGATATTTGGTCACGTTTTCAAAAGCTACAAGGCCATGAAGCATATTATGTTTGTGCCGACGATGCTCACGGCACGCCAATTATGCTAAATGCGCAAAAGCAAGGGATCACGCCTGAAGAAATGGTTAAAAATGTAAGCATTGAACGCCAACGCGACTTTGCCGACTTCAACATTAAGTTTGATAATTACCACAGCACTCACAGCCAAGAAAACAAAGAATTTAGCGAACTTATTTATAACCGCCTAAACGATGCCGGTCATATTAAAAAGCACACTATTTCGCAATTGTTTGACCCTGAAAAAGGCATATTTTTACCCGATCGCTTCGTAACCGGTACTTGCCCAACATGTAAGTCTGAAAACCAAAATGGCGACAGCTGTGATTCGTGTGGCGCAACTTACAGCCCAACAGAGCTAATTAACCCACGCTCTGTTATGTCTGGTGCTGAGCCTATTTTAAAAGATTCAGAGCATTACTTTTTTGACCTACCAGCATTTGAAGGCATGTTAAAAGAGTGGTTACACTCAGGTACTATTCAACAAGAAATGGCTAACAAGCTAGACGAATGGTTCACTGATGGCCTGCAGCAGTGGGATATTAGCCGTGATGCGCCTTACTTTGGTTTTGAAATTCCAAATGCACCAGGCAAATATTTCTACGTTTGGTTAGATGCACCAATTGGTTACATGGCAAGCTTTAAAAACCTGTGTGACACAAAAGGCATCGACTTTGATGCGTTTTGGGCTGAAGGCTCAGACGCAGAGCTTTATCACTTTATTGGTAAAGACATTATTTACTTCCACAGCTTATTTTGGCCAGCAATGCTAGAAGGCGCTAATTTTAGAAAGCCTACAAACGTATTTGCACACGGTTTTGTAACCGTAAATGGCGAAAAAATGTCTAAATCTAAGGGTACGTTTATTAAAGCGCGTACTTATTTAGACAACCTAAACCCAGAGTATCTTCGTTATTACTACGCGGCTAAATTAAACAGCGGTATTATTGACCTTGATTTAAATCTAGAAGACTTTGCACAACGTGTAAATTCAGACCTAGTAGGTAAAGTGGTAAACATAGCGAGCCGTTGTGCAGGATTTATTACTAAAAAGTTTGATGGCAAGCTAAGTAGCACCATTATGCAGCCAGAACTACTTGAAGAGTTTCAAGCAGCTGCACCAAGTATTACTGCCCATTACGAGAACCGCGAATACAGCCGTGCAATTCGTGAAATTATGGCGCTTGCCGATAAGGCAAACCAGTTTATTGATGGTGCTGCTCCTTGGGTGTTAATTAAAGACGAGACAAAACAGCAAGAAGCGCACGAAGTGTGCTCACTTGGCCTTAACTTGTTCCGCGTATTAATTACTTACTTAAAACCTGTATTACCAGAAATGGCTGAAAACGTTGAAGCGTTTTTAAATGATGAATTAGCGTGGGATGGTGTTCAAAATGCACTAGTAAGCCACCCTATTAATAAGTTTAAGCCGTTAATGCAACGTGTAGAAATGGATAAAGTGAATAAAATGGTTGAAGAATCAAAAGAAAGCTTAGAGTCAAAAGTAACCATTGATCCTAATAGCCCACTTGCAAAAGAGCCTATTAGCGATGAGATAGAGTTTGATGACTTTGCAAAAGTAGACTTACGCGTAGCTAAAATTGCAAAAGCAGAGCACGTTGAAGGCGCTGACAAACTACTTAAACTAACTCTTGATTTAGGCGGCGAGACTCGCCAAGTATTTGCAGGTATTAAATCAGCTTATGCACCAGAGGACATCGAAGGTAAGCTTACAGTAATGGTTGCAAACCTTAAGCCTCGTAAAATGCGCTTTGGTATGTCTGAGGGCATGGTATTAGCCGCAGGTCCTGGCGGTAAAGAAATCTACATTCTTAACCCAGACGATGGCTCAGAGCCTGGTATGCGCGTAATGTAATTTAATAATTAAAATAAACCGCTGATATCAGCGGTTTTTTTATGAGAAAAAGTAATGTTTAGCCGCATATTAAGTCTAGCCGTTTATACAAACGCCTTTGCATTAAATAAAGTGAATTGTAATTATGACCCAAATTTTAGATGCCTACAGAACAAAAGTAAGTAGCCAAATAAAGCAACATAAGTTATGTCGCCATACTTCGCTTAAAACAACAAAGCGATGTAGCACCATTAATTGATTGTTTAGGGCCTGTTTATCTTTCGAGGTTAAATTTGCAGCAGACTGTTTGGTGTTTAGGCAAGGCAGAGGCTATGTAGTGTGGTTATTCCCCATAAATAGGCGATAACGCAGCATAAATGCCAAACAGGCGCTGCCCGAAGGGTTCTGCCTAGGGGAAATTTACTCTTTGTTGCTCGGTTTTTACTTAGCCTACTAGGTTACAAACCTCGCGCCGCGATTAAATAGCCCCTAGATTGAACAAATTTTAATCCTGAAAGGTCAACAGGCCCTAATAAATGCGGGCATAAACGCATTAGAGATCACGTCAAACACGCCTGGCTTTGAGCAAGAAATAACAAAAGCACGTACAGCTCATAAAAATGCCCTCATTGGCGCAGGTACAATTCTAAATACAACACTTGCCCAGCAAGCAATTGATGCCGGCGCGCAATTTATTGTAACGCCTAACACAAATAAAGCCGTTGTAGAGCTTGCTCACCAGCATGGTTTACCTGTACTTATGGGCGCATTAACACCTACCGATGTTGCAAATGCGATTGAATATAATGCTGATATTGTTAAAGTATTTCCTGCTGGCAGTATGGGCGTTGGTTACTTCAAAGCGTTAACAGGACCATTTTCAGACGCGCAACTAATGCCTGTTGGTGGCATTACTTTGGATAATATATCCCAATGGTTTGAAGCAGGTGCCTGTGGTGCTGCAGTTAGTAGTGATTTTTGTAAAGTAGTTAATAACGAACAAGAACGCAGCGCACTTAATAGGCTGGTAAAAAGTTATATAAGTAAACTGCCTTAATAGGCAGTTTACTTTATTTATAAGATAGTTAATGTACGCTCATAAATTTGATTGATCGCTCAAAAAATTAATTATTACTTAATTCAATTTTTTTAATACACGATCTTTTCTTGGTAAATAATAGTTATCGTAATCAAGGGACACTATAACGCGTTCTGCTTTTCCTAATAACTCATTACGCGGAATTAAACCTATGACACGCGAGTCAGCGCTATTGTCGCGGTTATCACCCATTGCTAAATAATAATCATCAGGAATTGTAATTGCATCAAACCCCGATAAACGTGAAGGAATATTTGCCACTCTTATCGAATGCTCTAGCCCGTTTAAATTTTCAATTTTATCAAGCGAGTCTATGTTGCTTCGCTGATCTGCATAATTAAGCTTTTTACCATTAATAATGAGCTCATTGTTTTCAAGCGCGATGGTATCGCCAGGTATGCCTATTACACGCTTAATTAACCGATTATCAGCCGCTTGCGAGTCAAATACAATAATATCGCCTGCTTGTGGGTCTGCTAATTTTAATAGTTTAATGTGAGTGAACGGCACACGAATGTCGTAGGCCATTTTATCGGTTAAAATTCTGTCCCCTTCTTGAATAGTCGGCTTCATTGAGCCTGTAGGCACTTCGTACCAATCAGCTACGGCACTTCTAAACACACTCATTAAGGCAATAAATACAATTAAAGAGCGGTTATTTTTCCAAAATTTATAAAGCGGATTCATACACATTCCCTACATTTTATAAGTAGTAGTATGACTAGCTTAATACTGAGCAGTTCAATGAAGAATGTAACAAAAAGTGTGTGCAGGGTTTAAGGCATGATTACCAAGGCTTAAGCCTTGGTAATGAATAACGTTTGAAGCTTATTGCTGGTTTAGCTTGTCTTTCGCTTCTTTTACTTTTTCAAAATCCAAACCAAGTTCGTCAGTTGCTTCTTTAATTAAGTGCGGCTGAGTCATAACCACGGCCATTAACTGCTGTAGTTTTTCAGGCGGAATACCAAGCTCTTGAACAAGCGCCATAGCCATCATTGGGTTTTGGGTAAACGCTTCAAACAATGCTTTTACTTTTTCGTCGCTTACATTGTGATCTTTAAGTATTGCTAGTATTGGGTTCATTTTTAACCTTGTGTGTTTTGTACGTATTTTATATTTACTAAATTATATTAGCTGAGCCATGCATTAACAACGTCAACGCACGCGTGGGTGTTATATCTCATGGTTATTCTACAAGTAAAACCACTTTACCTGCATTTTCATTACGCTCTAATATAGCGTGCGCTTCGTTTGCGACGCTCCAAGGCAATGTTTTATACACGTTAAAGTCGTATTTTTTAGCGGCAATATCATTATAAAAACGTGCCACTAGGTCATCGCGCACTTGGCGCTTAAACTCAATACTACGATTTCTAAGCGTTGATGCATGAAAAGAAATACGTTTTTGTAAAAGTGCTGCAAAATCAACTTCTGCAAAGCGCCCATCTAAAAAGGCAAGCATGATTATTTGGCAATCCATAGCAGCAATGGCGGCATTTTTATTCAAATAGCTGCCCGATACAGGGTCGACAATTACATTAGCTGTTAACTCATTTGCTTTCATATATTCTACAAAGTCAGTGGTTTTGTAGTTAATTGCATGATCAGCACCGAGTTCTTTTGCGTGTTGGCATTTATTATCCGTACCAGCGGTAATAACCACAGTAGCACCAGCACTTTTAGCCATTTGAATTGCTGCGCCACCTACGCCACTAGCCCCTGCGTGAATTAACGCTGTTTGGCCTTTTTGTAATTTACCGAGTTCAAACATGGCACCAAAAGCAGTTAAATACACTTCGCTAATGGCTGCACCTTCAACCATGGTTAGCTCATCAGATAATTCCATTAATTGTTTGGCATCAATAGCAACATATTCACTATAAGCACCACCCGCACATAAGCTAAAAATACGTTTATCGAGCCAGCTTTTGTCAACTTCGCTACCAAGCTCAACTACGGTGCCTGCGCACTCTAAACCTAAAATGGGGCTATCCCCTTTTGGAGCCGGATATTTACCTTGGCGCTGCATGCAGTCTGCACGGTTAACACCTATTGCCGCAACTTTAACTAATACTTCATGGCTTTTTAAAACCGGTTTCTCGGTTTCACTAAATGCAAGGGTGCCACCCTCATGAGAAATATATTTCATTGTTACTCCGTATTAAGTTTTGTAATAATTAAGACATGGGGTTAGTTATTTTTATTTAAACCGCCAACTTTGTTTATACGGGTACACATCGGGCAAGTAACCCGCTCTTATTTGCTGTTGACAACCTTGCCAAAATTCAGCTAAAAACAAATTACTGTGCAAATTATTAAAATTGTTAAACGCTGCGTCGTTTGCGCTAAAAAACACCTTAAATTGACTCGGAAATATGTCGTTTTCTGCTATATCAAAGTAAGTATTACTGCTTAACTCCTCAAGTGCATTTTGAGCGTTTGGCACGTCTCTAAAGTGACAATCGGTAAGTGGGCATATTTCATCGTAATCATAAAATACAACACGCCCCCAACGGGTTACACCAAAGTTTTTCATAAGCATGTCACCCGGAAATATATTTGCACCGGCAAGGTCTTTAATCGCTTTACCGTAGTCGTCCATAACTTGCTGTAATGCTTTGTTATTACAACTATTGATGTACAAATTAAGTGGCATCATTTTACGCTCTACATACACGTGTTTTAAAATAAGTGCCTTACCCGATATAACCATACTGCTGCCAATTTGCGCTAGCATTTGGTTAAGTAACTCGTCGCTAAAGCGGCTTAAGTCAAACGCTAAATACCTAAATTCGTGCGTATCGACTAAGCGACCTACTCTATCTGCTTGCTTTACAAAACTGTATTTGTCTTTAACTTGCGCTTTTGTGGCTGTTTTTGGCGCGCTAAATTTGTCTTTTATTACTTTATAAACGTAGTCGAGCCCTTCAATAGTAAATACCAGCATAACCATACCAGGGGTGCCAGGCGCTGCTATGTATTTAAAATTAGCAGGGCTATTTTTAGTGGTATCAACCTTGTAACGGTAAAACTCAGTTTTAGCATGCTTAATAAAACCAATCGCATTAAATAATTCAAAACGTTTTTTATGGGGCATAAGCACGCTTAAGTAATCCACATAACGCGCAGGTTGGTCGGTATCAACCATAAAATAGGTACGGGCAAAACCAAACAGCAAACTAAGCTGATCGGCCCCCATCATTACGGCATCAAGCTTTAATCCTTTACTGGTATTTAAAATAGCGATGGCAAAAGGCATGTTATCGCCATTTTTAGCAATGCAGCGCCCTATTAAGTAGCAAGCTTTGTTTCTAAAAAATAGAGAGTTTGCGTATTCTATAAACCCGTTGTTTAAATTTATAAGCTCATACACTTGTTTACATTGCTGCTTTGCACCTGCCATTAACGTTGATTGTAATGCCTGTAAATCAGCATCTAAATTACTAAAAGACACTCTAAATACTTGGCGGGTAATGAGCGTTTTAACCGCATGGTTAAACCCATCTTTAAATGATATTCGGCTAACTAAATTTTCGTACGAGCGTGGCTCGCTTCTGTACTTTGCTTTTAATACAAACAAATGCACGGTACGAATTTTTTTATCATCCCAAATAGCACCAAAGGTCGAATTAAAAAAGGTATGCGCTATGGGTTTGTTTTCATGATTTTGTAGCATGTCACCATAAATATTTTTCGCCCATTGCCACGTTTGCGGGCAATTAAGCTCGCTGTAGGCGATAACCCGCACCGCATTACTCACATTTTTTACTTCGCGTTCGTACACTTGTAAGCGCTCTCGCATGGCACTTTGTACATCATGATATTTTTGTTGTTCAAACCGGCTCTGCGCACCCAGTGTTATATTTAAAAACTGCGCAAACATAGCTTCAAAGCCTGCAAACACAGCTCGAGCCAACTTAGTAGCTATAACTTGTTGTAGCGCATTATCTGATTGATTAGTTAATATTTTTGGCATGTTTACAACACTTTTATTTTTACCACTTATAGCGGTTATTTTTTATTAATTGTTTACACCTTAACAAGCAGGCTTTAATTTAGGTAATTAATAAAGCATATAAATAGAATTTATTGGGCATATTGACCTTTTGAGGTTAATTTTGCAGTCGTGTATTTGGTTTTTAAGCTAGGCAAAGTACATGTAGTGTGGTGACTCCCCATAAATGTACTTTAACGCTGCATAAAGGCCAAATACACACTGCCCATAGGGTTCTTTCTAGGGACGATTAACTCTTTGTTGCTCGATTTTTACTTAGCCCACTAGGTGGCAAATCTCGCGCCGCGATTAAATCGTCCCTAGATTGAACAAATTTCAACCCTGAAAGGCCAACACGCCCATATGAATATAAGAAATGTCGATCTTAACCTTCTCGTTTATTTAAATGTGTTAATAGATGAAAAAAGTGTTTCAAAAGCTGCAAATAAACTCGCGCTAACACAACCAGCCATGAGTAACGCACTTAAACGATTACGTGATTTATTTGACGACCCACTACTTGTGCGTGCCGCAGGCTCTATGACACCAACAGCAAAAGCAATGCATCTCAAACCAGAGGTTGAAGCATTGTTAAAAATGGCAGAGGCGATTACTCAGCCCAGTGAGCAATTTAATCCAGCAACGGCAGAGGTGACTTTTAGAATAATGGCAAACGACTACATTGAATCGACTTTAATTGCCCCTTTTATTACCGAGCAGCTCACTAAAAACCCCGGCGTTAACTTTGATGTACTCAGCCCAAGCGATGTAAATCTGCAAGATATGGAAAAAGGCACTATTGATTTAGCCATAAACCGTTTTAATGGCTTGCCTCGCTCGTTTCATCAAGCCAGTGTTTGGCGCGATAATTACTGCTGTTTAACCAACCCTAAAAATACCTTTTTACAGCACTCAAGCCTTGATGATTACCTACAAAAAGAACATGTTTGGGTAAACCGCGCTGGCTGGGGGCCAGAAGCTGCCGTTACCAATAAGTCAGGCAAGCAAAAACTAGGTTGGGTAGATGAAGCACTTTGGCAGCTAGAACAAACACGTAAAATACGGGTGTTTACACGCCACTACATGATTGCAAGTTTGCTATGCCAATCAGAGCAACTTATTGCCACCTTACCGCGAAGGCAGGCTAAATTATTGACCACGCATACCGATTTAGTCATTAGCCCAGTACCGTTTCAAATAGTTCCTATTGAGGTAAAAATGATATGGAGCCCACTACTTCACCATGCTCCCGCACACCAGTGGTTACGCCGTGAGTTGCTTGAGTTTGCTAAAACAATTGCGGATAGGTAATTAGTAATTTTCTTTAATTTAAAATTCTGATTACAGCTCAAAATGTATTAAAAAAGATTTAAGGAAAATCACTATCAACATTGATTACTCTAATTATTCACTTAAAGAATTACATGAAGCACTTGAAACTATTGATGCAAACAAATACCCGCAAAGATACAAACATCTAATAGAAGAGCTAAACAACCCAAAGAGAGTGGACCCTAAGGTTATAAAGCAATTAGAAATAACAGAGCAAAACTCAAAGAAAGAAGCCAAAGCATACGTAACTATTTTACTAGGCTTGTTTTTCATTCTATGGAGCTACTTTACTTATAATGATGGCGTTATACATAATAAAGGAGGGGAACGGGTAATTGCTTCTATCGAATCGAGCCCTAAAAAATTCTATTTTTTTATTTTTGGTGCAATAGGCTTAGGGTGTATAACCGTCGCGCACGGTATAGAAACGATAGTAAAACAAAAAAAAGCGCTCAAAAATAACAATTATGAAAAATAAAAAAGAATATCCTTACCTATGCGAAAGCCGCCTTAGCTATATTTATAGATGTATAAAATGTGGCGCATTTATTAAAAAAGGAATGCACGTGTGCTATCGGTGTGAACATGTTTTTTCTAAAGAAGATGTTGATATTATGATCAAACAGTATCGTAAAAATTATAAGAAAAACTGGCATCATAAACTTTATTTTGTCGTTTTTATCACAACTATTATATGCGCATTGCTCTTTTAAAAATAAAAAAGCGCCATGGTATTCAACTTTGGGAAAATACCATGGCGCTTTTGAAATCGTAGAAATAGGAGTGAACCCTACCCTTTATATTTAGCAACCTTGATGCCAACCCACCACAAAAATAAAAAACCTTTAAAATCAAAAATCTAATTAAGTTATGCTTTTAATTATTATTTAGTGTGTCCCAGTTTTGTGCATTTTTATAGGTTTTTGCACCACTTTAATTAAACATGCTAAGTGGTTTTTGGTTAGTTGTCATTTACTATTGATAAAATCAATGTCAGTTATTGAAAACAACAATTTCATTAATAATACACTTAGCGCTAAAGTGAAGTTAAGCCAACAAACTAAGAGTAATGATTATGACAACATCAAGCTTCACACAACAAGACGGGTTATTTATTGATGCTAATTTACATCAGTTTATTACCCAGCAATTATGCACTAAAACCAATGCCGCTGAGACATACCAAGCACTTGCTACCTTGGTTGATGAGTTTGGTTGTAAGTGCCGTAAAACAAAGCACCAACCAGATGACATTTTAGAAGTAGATACACTACTGCATGCGTACCAGCGTAAAAACCACCCGCTTTGCCATGTAGATGCACAAACAACCGAGGCAGTACTTGATGAATACTGCTGCCAAGTACCGGCTATTATTGTAGTTGCATTAATGGATACGCTTAGCGGTACTCAGTGCGATGAACCTAACGCACACGATATTTACCACCGCGCTGCACAGCTTACTAATCGCCCATGTGTACACAAGGCAAAAACAGCCACAGCGGCCTAATAATGGAGTTGCTTAAAAATACTCGATAACCTTTTGTGCAAAGTCACTGCAGCTTAGGGTTGTCGAGTTATTAATATTTTGCGTTAAATCAAAGGTTACATTACCGCTTTTGAGTGCTTGTTCGAGCGCTTGTTCAATCAATGTTGCCGCCTCATCCCAGCCCATAAACTTAAGCATTAAAACGGCACTTAAAATACTGCTACTTGGATTTGCTTTGTTTTGCCCTGCTATTCTCTCAAACGTACCATGAGTTGGTTCAAAAAATGCCACATCGTTATTTAAATTAGCAGCAGGCATAATGCCCACTCCGCCAACTTGTGCGCTGAGCATATCAGCTAAAAAATCGCCATTTTGGTTTGTGGTTGCTACCACATCAAATTGCTCTGGGTTCATTAAGCATTGTTGCAACATGTTATCGGCTATCACTTCTTTAATAATTAAAGGCGATTTATTAGCGCGTGCTATTTCAAGCCAGCGTCCGTTTTCGTGTGGGGTAGCGTTAAACTCATTTTGCGCTAAGGCAAACCCCCAACGTTTAAAGGCACCATCGGTAAATTTTAGTACGTTTCCTTTATGCACAAGCGTTAACGATTCGCTGTTATTTTTAAGGGCATAATTAATTGCATAGCGTACTAGGCGCTCGGAGCCTTCTTTAGATATATTTTTTATACCTATGCCACACTCTTGTGAAAACCTTAGGCGCGTTACTCCCATTTCTTCACATAAAAAGTCGAGCATTTTCTCGCTCTCTACGCTGCCAGCTTGCCACTCTATTCCTGAATATACATCTTCGCTGCTATCACGCAGCACTGTTATGTTAGTTAAAAATGGATTTTTTAACGGCGATGGCAACGCACTTAGCCCTTTAACAGTGCGCATATTTACAAATAAATCCATTTCGTGTCTTAGCGCTACATTTAATGAGCGAAAACCGCCGCCAAGAGGTGTAGTTAAGGGCCCTTTAATTGCTATTTTACACGCACGTACTGCGTTAATCGTCTCCTCTGGGAACCAATCGCCATCATATAACTTTGCTGCTTGCTCGCCGTTATATACTTGCATCCAGTGAATTTCTCGCTCCTTTGCATAACAGTGTGTAATGGCATTATTCACCACATGCTGCATGGCAGGTGTGACCTCTTGCCCAACCCCGTCACCATTAATATAAGCAATAATAGGGTTTACAGGCACATGCCATTGGCCTTTAGCATCAATAGTAATATTTTGTCCGTGCTCAGGGATTTTAATATGCTGATAAGCCATGGTTAATACCTATACTAAAAATAGTGTTACCTAATTAAATCATGCTTGATTGAGCATGTATGCAATTTGCTTTTTATAATTGATATTAGTTAAAAAAATAACGAATAACATGTGCTTAATTACGTAAATAGTGGGTCTAGTATTAAGCGCGTATTTAGGAGGTATAAATGAAGTTATTTTGGCTGTTATTGCTATTAATGTGCTCTTTAAAAGCCTCAGCTGTTGATGTAGTTATTCATAATTTAGACGCACTGACTACTAAGGGTCAAAAACGGTAGCTACTTGGGTAAATCAAAGCCTTAAAAAAACACAAAATACTTTAGGGCCATTGCAACAAAGCACCCTCCCTATTTATTTAAAGCCACAATATTTTGCTTTTGAACCCGTGCCATGGGCTAGCGTAAAACGAAATAATCCCGATGGATTAGAGCTGCATATTGACCGCTACGCAAGTTTAAATGCATTTACAAAAGATTGGACGCTTTACCATGAGCTTTCACATTTATATTTACCACTACTGCCTTACTCTGGCTTTTGGTTAAGCGAGGGGTTTGCCAGTTACATGCAAAACGTAATAATGCGCAACAGCGGTGTTATTAGCCAAGCGCAATTTGTTCAGCGCCTAAACGCAGGGTTTGAGCGAGCACGCTTACAAACTAAAACAAAGCAACAGCCACTTAATAAATTTTCAAGTGATATGTGGAAGCAACGTGCACAACAGCGGGTTTATTGGACAGGGGCAGCATTTTTTGTAGAAGCCGATCTAGCCCTTCACAAACAAGGTAAAAGCGTTGCCGCTATAATAAAACAATACCAAATATGCTGCAGAGCTGCGCGCACAAGTGCTAAAACGCTCATAAAAGAGCTAGATAAGCTCTCACGCAGTAGTATTTTTACTACCTTGTACGCGCAATATAATACGCGTACCGACTTTCCTGTTATTACTAAAACGCAGTTAAATACACTTTAAGTGCTTTTAATAAGTGCGCAATATTCATCATATGCTTTTACATTGTAATTAGTAGAGTAAGCATTCATAAAACCATGTAAAAACGGTGTTTTGTTACACGTAACTTGACTTTTACTGGCTAAAGCACTTATCACTTCATCTACATTAAAATGCATTTCGGTATGTGGAAAAATAAACGTACAAGGTACTTTTGCCGCAATATCTAAATGATTTCTAATTTGTGAAGGGTAAAAGCCAATCAGCTTTTTTAGGTGTGGATTGCCTGTTAATAACTGTGCGCGCCACGCGGCACTTGCGCCTGCACTAAACCCTATACAGGCTGTTGGCTCTGTAAGGTTATTAAATACATTTAAGAGCTTAGCTACGTAATTGTCATGGCCACAGTCATTTATAAATTTATTATAATAATATTTTTCACTATCAATGGGTTGCATTTCTCCTTTGTAGGGGTCTATAACCTCTGTATTGGCTTGCATAATATCTAACAACCTCATTAAAGGTGCTGTTAAACCAAAAATATCGCTGACTATTATGTAATTCATACTTACCCTTTTAAGGTTAAAATCCATGCGTTTAAGCAGTTGATAAAATTAAGTATAAATAATTTTTAAATAAATAGCTTGCACACATTTTTTATTTAGGTTACCTTTCCTCTCTGGTCTTAAAAAACCACCGCGGTTAACCTTTTTACCCTGATCCAGTAAGCCCCGCAAAACGTATATTTAAAAGCTAAGTTATTGTACGGCGAGAACCCCTATTAATACCTTGATGATTTTTTTAATATCATCGCAAAAGTGTCATAAAGATCGTCAACACTGTAATGAAGCTAAACACAACATCGTTAATTTATTAACTGCATTTGGCTATAAAAAAATAGCGCAGAGTAAATAACAAGAATAAAGTGAGTTTTATTATGTCTTATAAATACAATGGATCTATGATCCAAATTGCCCATCCGGTGCAATCAATTTCTGTAAACAAACAACGTGTTATTTTTAGTGATACGCAAGGTTTGAAAAACGCAATGTTTCAAAAAGCAAGCGAAGCGCGCGAATTTGTAAAATGGTTAAAAGCCAACTAATCATTGCGAGCAATTAACTGCTTAAGTAGTTAATGTTAATAAAATGTGCCAGCTTTGTAGCTGGCATTTTACTTTGTTGCACTTAATTGACTACAATAGCGATACTTTCATTGTTTTAGGTAGTTGTAGTAATGCTCCGTGCATTTTTGTGTATCACCTTATATTTAAGCATTTCTTCAGTCAGTTACGCCCACACGATTAACTGGCTAACGCACGACTTTGCGCCCTATTACATTTTAAATGGAAAATACCAACACCAGGGGCGTGATGAAAGCGTTATAACCTTACTCGAGCAACAACTTGAGCACATCACGTTTAATCGCCTTGTTATCCCCTCTGGCAAAGTTACGCAAGAACTAGCCAATAAATCAGCCACACATTGCGCCCTATCCCTTTATAAAAATGCATTTAGAGAAAAGTTTATTCACTTTAGTGACCAAAGCTCAACCACGGGCCTTTCACCTTCCATTGCTATGCATAAAGGTTTGGCGCATTCACTAGAAGTGCCTAACTCAGAGCCGGTGTCGTTGCAGGATTTACTAGCAGAAAAAAAGCTCACGTTAGGTGTATCTATGAACCGCTCATACGGCGAGCAACTCGACAGCGTAATAAATAACACCCCCGATGTTGATATTGTTATTCGCCCAACGCGAAATAGTTTAGCCAGCCTTACCTATATGCTTAATTTAAAGCGCTTAGATATTTTATTAGGTTACCCAAGTGAGCACCATTACTTAGCTAAATCTATGTACTTTGAAGAAAACCTAACTCAGCGAGCGA